>Ga0180009_10000061_pt1 | contig 202368 bp, 161 predicted proteins | sample OS_PC_MetaG_FD_123537 | JGI IMG/M metagenome (GOLD analysis project Ga0180009, IMG submission 123537) | Groundwater microbial communities from the Aspo Hard Rock Laboratory (HRL) deep subsurface site, Sweden - OS_PC_MetaG | ecosystem: Environmental > Aquatic > Deep subsurface > Groundwater...
ACAGCAGGCACCGTAAGGCGGACAAACAGATCCGTCGAGGTCTGCACACTTCTGATCCTGATACCAGCTGCCCTGGAGTATTTTGCATTTGTACTCTGTCAACTTGTCCAGGCATTGAACCGGAAACACACCGCTTTCGTTCACATAGGAAATCTTCGGGTGGCAGCAGGCACCTGTGGGCACCGGGACCGGACATTCTGCCGATGACAGTTCGGAACACTGGCGGTCTGCAAAGAAAGATCCGCCGATATCAGAACATTGAGAAATGGTCACGTTATTATTGCATACTGCAGTGGTCGAGCCGTCTCCCGATGTCATGGTACTGCAGCAGGCACCAATAGCCTCCGGGATCGGCGGGCATTCTTCATAACTCAGTTGAGAACAATTCTTTTCTTCATACCAGCTGCCGCCAATGGCGGTACACTGGGTTTGGGTTCTTGCATCCACACACCTTACCGGCACAGTTGACCCATCAGCGCCGGTGCTGGTCAGGCAGCATGCCCCAACAGCCGGGGGGGGTACACATTCCACTTCAGCACAGGTCTGATTTGCATGAAAGGTTCCTGATAATTTGCTGCAACTGCTTTCCAGCATCCAGTTCGCACATTTTTTAATTCCCTCGGCATCTTCATAACAACAGGCGCCGTATGGTGCACAAACAGATCCGTCGAGGTCTGCACACTTCTGATCCTGATACCAGCTGCCCTGGAGTATTTTACATTTGTATTCTGTCAACTTGTCCAGGCATTGAACCGGAAACACACCGCTCTCGTTCACATAGGAAATCTTCGGGTGGCAGCAGGCACCGGTAGCAGCCTGGATCGGGCACTCTTCCGATGACAGCTCGGAACACTGCCGGTCTGCAAAGAAAGATCCGTCAACCGCCGCACATTCATCACCGGTCATACTATCACAAACAGCATAAGATGTTGAACCGTCACCTGACAGCATGGTCCGGCAGCAGGCCCCGGTAACCGGTGGAATGGGCGGGCATTCTTCTTGTGAAAGAGAATCACAGGTTCTTGCACGGAACCAGCTGCCCTGAAGCAGCTGACATTTATACTCGGTCAGGCTGTCCAGACATTGCACCGGAAATACACCGCTTTCATTTACATAGCTTATTTTAGGCCGACAACAGGCACCGGTTTCGGTTCCAGTGGACGGACATTCATTCTCTGTCAGATCTGCGCATAACTGGTCCTGATACCATTTTCCCCCTATATCCATACATTGCGGCTTGGTTCGGGCTTCAATACATCTGTCCGAAAGACCACTGTCTCCCTGGGAAACACAGCATGCTCCCTGGGGTTCTGCCCCCACAGGGCATTCTTCTGAAGAAAGGCCGGCACATTGTCTATTTTCATGAAAGGTGCCATTCAATTCATTAATGCATATACGCTCAGATACATTGTCTTCACATCGAGTAACAGGAATGCAGTTTTCATCTGCTGTGTAACAACATCCACCAAATGGCGGACATTCCGCACCGGTTGCGGCCGGATTTATCCCTGGATTTAAATCGTCGCAGTCCCCTGATACACCATTCAGCTCTGCCGCACTGTAATAATCTTCGTCTGGTCGGCTCTGGCTCCATCGGGTTGTTCCATCGGAATACCCATCTTTATCCTGATCTTTGTACCAGCGTGTCTGCCCGACGTTTTTGGCAAAAATTCTCAGGTCTTCACCGTCAATATCATCGTCTGCTTTTACATCCAGACCAGTAACGGGATTGTAAAGCAATTCTATTTCCGTTTGGGCCAGAGCACGGTCATACAGCCTGACATCATCCATTTGACCTGAAAAAAAGTTGGCCGGTGACATTCCACTCCATGCTGATCCCATGGATATCAGGTTTAATCCGGTATCTTTAACCTGATAAAAATTATTTTTTGACCAGAGAAGTTGGCCGTTTTTATAAAATAAAACCCTGCTATACTGTGTGCCGTTCTTTTCCACAACAACAGCCAGATGCTGCCAACCAGTGGTTTTTATCCCTTCCGAATACGACACGGTACCGATCACAACACTGTATCCGCCATTGGAAAACCCGACAGCAATCAAAGGATTTCCACTGGCAGACGGTTTTCCAAAAAACATCCGGCCATCCGCGGTATCGTGCGGATTAACCCACATGGACACAGAAAAAACCAGCGGAAGATTGAAGTTTCCGGCCGAAATATAGTCATCGTGACCATCAAAAGAATAGGCGCTGTCAGGATTTCCAACCCTGTCAGCCGAAAGGGAAACCCCGTTATATTCAATGCCGTGATATCCATCCGGGCCCGCATCCATGGGGCCGCCGTCAAACGGATAATAGGCGATCAAGCCGTCCCGCAGTCCTGCATACGCATTTATTGACAGCCCTAAAACGCTTACCCAAAGAATGATCAACCAACAAAACGCCTGAATGGTGGAACCTCCCGTGCGGATTCTTTTCATGTCCTGTCGCGCTCCTTTAATGTCTTTTAAAATCTGTCTAAATTATCTCAAATTTCATCAGTTTCAAGTTATTCAATTGCAGATGATAATGGTATTAGCGTGGTAATTATGATAGCCCTTCTTATCATCTTTTGCTTCCTGAATTACAGCAAAAAATATGCCAGTTTGCATGTTTTTGAGGAATATTGACGGATTAATAGTATTACAAAAATTTTGTTTAAAATATAGTTTTTTGATAGCCTTTATACAAAGCCGTTCTTAAGATTTTTTCTTTAAACTTGATGCTTTCCGGTTTCTTAGACGTTGTCTGCTTCAGATTAAAATACGTGTAATATGTTTTTTACATGTGAAAAAAAATTCTTAAATTGTGAAAAAAAATTCTTTTAAAACGGTATTTTATTATAACATTAAGGCGTTTAAAACCTCTTGCCACTGACTGCGGTTAATAAAATGATTGACATTTATTAAAAATCTGTTTAATTGTTCGTATACAGAGGATTGAAACCATGAAAGAAATGCCCGAAGATCTGCCGGATTGTACTGTGTTTCTGCTGGGGAAAGCCTATCAGAAAGCCCATGGGGAATTCAAAAACCGGCTTAAACCGTATGATCTCACCAATATGCAGCATCTGGTACTTGAAGGACTCTGGTATAAGGATGGCATCACTGCAACCGAACTTGGGAAAACGCTCATCCTCGACAAGGCAACCCTGTCCGGGGTTCTTGACCGCATGGTTGAAGGCGGCTGGATTGTCAAAACCCAGGACCCGGAGGATAAAAGAGTCAGCAGGCTTTTTCCGTCGGACAAGGCCAACCGGATGAAGACAGAATTGATTGAGGTTCGAAAACAGGCCAATGAGGATCTGCTTGCAGAGTTCAGGCCCGAAGAACGGATATTGTTGAATCGGTTTCTGTGGGATTTGATCTGAGTGGTTCCGATCAGGTATTTTGCATACAGACCGTTGGTATGCAAAGTTTTGTATTACCAACATATATATAAATGAGGTGTTCAGACATGCTGTTATTAAACCCTAAAAATTATCAGGACAGAAACTACCCGGATGATCGCTCAAAAGAGATCATGCTCAAAACCATTGACTGGTTTGAAACAAAGGGACTGGAAAAAATGAAGGCGGATTACCGGTCACGGGAATTCACCTATGACTTTGCCCAATTCATTCAGAAGGAAGGGATTTTTGAAACCCTTTTTCTTCCCAAAGGATACGGAAGCGAGGACCAGTATTACAGCACCTACCGCATGTATGAATTCTCGGAAATCTGCGGTTTTTACGGAACCGCATACTGGTACATGTATCACGTCTCCACCCTGGGTCTTGATCCGGTATTCCTCGGAGACAACGAAGCATTCAAGCATGCGGCCGTGGAAACGCTGAGAAAAAATCCCCTGTGTGCCTTTGGACTGTCTGAAAAGGAGCATGGTGCAGATATCTATTCATCTGACATGAAGCTTTATCCCCAGGCAGATGGAACCTTTCTGGCAAAAGGATCCAAATATTATATCGGTAATGGAAACGAAGCCGGGATTGTTACGGTTTTCGGTAAAGTGGACGGAACAGACGACTATGTGTTTTTTGCTGTTGATTCAAAACATGAAAAATATGAATGCGTTCAGAATGTCATCTGGGCCCAGAATTATGTTTCAGAATTCACGCTCCATGACTATCCGATTACAGATGCGGATATCCTTTCCAGAGGAGCCAAGGCCTGGGATGATATGCTCAATACCATCAATATCTGTAAATTCAATATCGGTTCCGGGGCAACCGGCATTGTGACCCATTCCTTTTATGAAGCACTGAACCATGCGGCCCATCGGAATCTTTACGGGAAATATGTCACTGAATTTACCCATGTGAAAAAACTTTTTGTGGATTCCTTCTGCCGCCTTGGCGCCATGAAGCTGTTTGGATTGAGAGCCACAGACTATATGCGGAATGCGTCCTCTGAAGACAAACGCTATCTGCTGTATAACCCGATCATGAAAATGAAAGTGGCCCTTCAGGGAGAAGCGGTTCATGAGATGCTCTGGGATATTATCGCAGCAAGGGGATTTGAAAAAGATATTTATTTTGAGCAGGCCGTCACCGAGCTTCGGGGATTTCCGAAACTTGAAGGCACACGGCATGTCAACATGGCCCTGATTGTCAAATTGATCCCCAGCTATTTTTTCAATCCAGGTCAGTTTGATGCTGTTCCCAGGATCATTGATGCCCGGAATGATGATTACCTGTTTGAGCAGGGGCCCACCCGGGGATATGCCAAAATACAATTCCATGATTACCGTCTGGCTTATAACAGCAAGGATCTTCCCAATATTGCCATTTTCAGGGAACAGATCAGGGCATATGAAGAATTTCTCATGGTGTCGGGCATGGAACTGAAAGACCAGATGATGAATGATTTTGATTATCTTCTGGCTGTGGGTGAGATTTTCACCCTGGTGGCCTATGGCCAGCTGATCATTGAGAGCGCTGCCATTGAAAAGATTGATGATGGTCTTCTGGATCAGATCTTTGATTTCATGGTCAGGGATTTTGCCGTATACGGACTGGATCTTTTCTCAAAGCCGAGCAGCACAAAACAGCAGCAGGATGCCTGTCTGAAAATGGTGAAACGTCCGGCTCCGGATCAGAAACGATTTGACACTGTTTTAAAAGACCATGTTTATTCACTCATCGATGCATATGAGATGAACGCTTAAAACCAGAACCGGGGAAGTATAATACGTATCCCCCCCAACGCTACAGGAGATATTATGCAGTTTAAGGATTATAATAATTTTCATCAAATGCTGTGTGAAACAGTGGAAAAATACGCCAATGCCCCGGCATACCGATGGTTTGACGCTGATGCAAATGCATCTTCCCTGACCTGGAAACAATTTTATGATCAGGTCAAAGCCGCGGCCAAAAGCCTTATGGCGCTGGATATGCAAAAAGGTGACAAGGTCAATATCCTGGGGTACACCTGTTATAAATGGGTGTTGACCGATGTTGCCAACATGAGCATGGGCCTGGGTACAGTGGGGATTTATCAGTCCAACCTGGCCGTGGATTGTGACTATATCATCAACCATTCAGATGCCACCCTGATTTTTGCAGAAAACCAGACCCAGCTGGATAAAGTGCTCAGCATCCGTGACCATCTGCCAAATATCAAAAAGGTGATACTTTTTGAAGGCCGGCATCCGGGTGACGACTGGGTGATCACCTATGACGAGTTTCTGGCACTGGGAAAAGACATTGATGATGCCGTGTTTGAAAAGCGGACAAAACAGGTGACACCGGAGGATACTGCCGGTCTTGTCTATACATCCGGAACCACCGGCGTTCCCAAAGGGGTTGTGCTGACCCATGACAATATCACTTACACCTGTCAGTCGGTGTACCAGAGCGGTCAGTTTTATGATGGCGAGGAAATGTTTGTCTTTCTGCCCCTGGCCCATGTCTTTGCCAGAACCTGCTGTTACACGGCAATCAAAACCGGCAACCGTACCACCTTTGCCCGGAGCATTGACAGCCTTCTGGAAGATTTCAAACTGGCCTCCCCCCACTGGTTTGTCAGTGTTCCAAGGGTTTTTGAAAAAATCCATACCAAGATCATCAGCGGAGCCCAAGCCAAAGGCGGCGCTGCGTTAAAGATATTCAACTGGGCCTGCAGTGTGGGGGCACAGGTCAGCGATCTTAAGGTTAAAAAAGAGCCCATTCCCATGATGCTTGGATTAAAATACACGCTGGCAACAAAACTGGTATTTTCAAAAATACATGCGGCCCTGGGCGGAAATGTCAAATGGTGCATCAGTGGCGCTGCGCCGTTGAATCCTGAGATCGCAAAATTCTTTCATGCAGCAGGCCTGCTGATCCTTGAAGGAATCGGCATGACTGAAAACACCTCCTTTTCCAATGTGAACCGCCAGGACGACTACGACTTTGGTGTGGTCGGCCCTCCGGGAGTGGGTACGTTCCATAAAATTGATAAGGATGGAGAAGTCCTGTTCAAGGGCCGGAATGTCATGAAAGAATATTATAAGATGCCCAAGGAAACAGCAGAGACATTTACCGACGATGGGTGGCTTCGGTCCGGCGATCTGGGCATGATTGATGGAAATGATGTGCTCAAAATCACTGGCCGCAAAAAAGATCTGATTATTACTGCGGGCGGGAAAAACATTGCGCCCTCCCGTATTGAAGGCATCATGATCACATCAAAATACATCAACCAGTTCTGTGTGATCGGTGACCAGCGTAAATACCTTTCCGCCATTGCATCTCTGGATGAAGAAAACATCAAGGCCTTTGCAGCGGAAAACAAGATTTCATTTTCTGATTATTCAGAACTGCTCAGGCACCCGGATATTCAGGCCCTGATTGAAAAAGAAGTGGCTATCCGAAACAAGGAGCTGCCTTCTTTTGAAACCATTAAAAAGGTTAAAATTGTTCCTGAATTCACCATTGAAAACAATATGATGACGCCCACGTTCAAACTGAAAAAAAATATCATATTGAAAACCTATGAAAATGATATCCAGTCCATGTATTAACTTTTTCTGAATCTTGTTTGTGCGTTTGGCAATAAAAAATCCGGTCTTGCGACCGGATTTTTTTATTGCATTTACTTACGGGCTTTACGGCAATTTTGCTCAGACCACCGGACAGATTTTTTCCATGAGCACGAACTGGCTGATAACAGCCAATTTTGGCTGTGTGAAAACGACCATTCACCTTAAACGCAACTCTTTTTCATTGAGCTGTTTTCTTCAAAAACATTGATAATAAAGCGCCTTCATTTAAATTAATGTCCCGGCACGTGTATTGCTATTTATGATAACTAAAGAAGAATTTATCAATATGGGTAAATGAGCAATAAAATCGATAACGGGCGGTTGGCGCCGAGGAAAATGGCTGTCGATAGAAAGTCATTGAGATGAAATTGAATAATTAGGAGTGTTTAAAATGAAAAATTTATTACTGGTTCTTTGTGTGTTCTTTTTGTTGAGTACAATTACAAACGCAGCTCGAATTGACTTTGCAGCGGTTTCGGCAGAAGGTACTTATGTGAATAACCTTAGTTTATTAACTGATGGTACTTTTCCCGGTGAGGGGACCCGCTGGGATTCAACTGCAACTGTTCAGTTTTCAAGATATTCTGAAAACGCGAATACTGAATATTTCACTTTTGATATGGGATCGCTGCACACGATTGATGACATTATCATATCCGTTGATAATAATGACTCTTATAAAATCGAGTATTCTACTGATAATTCGACTTGGTCGAGTCTTACGACTGCGTATTTATCATTTGGAGAGGTTGGCGGTGGAATGGACACCCTGTCAAGCTTTTCTGGAAACACTGAATACGTATCTGGCTTAGATTTCGATCCATCAGGCCCGGCAAGATATATAAGAATATATGTGGATGGGTGGGCCAATGTGATAAGTAGAGATTTCTCAGAGCCTCGTATCGGCGACGGTGCATTTGCAATCGGTGAATTTCAGGCATTTGGTGACGTTTTTGTACAATCTTCACCCGTCCCAGAACCTGGAACAATGCTTTTATTCGGGCTTGGGCTGTTGGGATTATCGGGTATTTCAAGAAAACGGAAACCATAATTTTATTTAATAAACTCAGTGTGTCTGCATGATTTGTGCAGACACACCATAAAAAAACATGTCAATAAATCACACAGAACAACGGCAGTATGGCAGACGAATTCTTAAGATGCCGATTGCTTTTTTATTGGAAGAAACAAGCAGTAATATGCCAAATTATTTTTTTGGCTGGACTAAAGATGTCAGTTCGTATGGGGCCTGTATTTGTGCAAAACCGAATCATATTCCCATTGTCGACAGTCTGTTAACATTGCAGGTAACCTCTAAAGAGCAAAACAGGCCGTTTAACTCAGACATTTCAGTTCAGATTCAAGGAAAAGTTATCTGGAATGACCGTGTAAATCAAAGTTTTGGCGTTCGGTTTATATAAAATATAACTGTATATTTATTTTGCGATACCGTATTTTTGAAGCCGGTATCGCAGGGCACTTCTGGTGATTCCCAATACTTTGGCGGCACTGGACTGATTCCATCCGCACTGCTCCAATGCACACATCATCAGGTTTTGTTCCTGGGCGGCCATATCAAAGATATTTTCATCCATATTCCGGGATATCAGCTGCTGTTCTGGTTTGATATGTTTGATATTTTCAGGCAAATGATCACATGTGATGGTATCTTGAGAACAGGTGATGACTGCCCGTTCTATCACATTTTTTAACTGCCTTACATTCCCTGGCCAGGAATACTTTTCCAGAACACGCATGGCATTGTCTGTTATTTTAAGAACAGGTTTGTCAAATTCCTGGCAGAATTTTTTAATAAAAAAGAAAGAAAGTTCACAGATATCTGCTGGTTTATCTCTTAATGCGGGCATGTGAAGGCTTACCGTGTTCAATCGATAGTAAAGATCTGCCCTGAATTTGGACGCTGCGATCATCGATTCAAGATTAAGATTTGTGGCTGACAGGATTTTAACAGAAACGGGTATTGGCGAGCTTGCACCCACGGGGGTAATCGTTTTTTCCTCTACAGCATGCAATAGTTTTGCTTGAAGCTCAATGGGAAGATCCCCGATTTCATCTAAAAAAAGAACACCATGATCAGCCTGTCTAAAGGCCCCTTTGCGGTCCTGCAATGCGCCTGTAAAGGCACCTTTTTTATGACCAAACAATTCACTTTCAATCAATTCTCGTGGGATCGCAGCACAGTTGACCTTTACAAAGGGTCCTTTTTGTCTTTCACCTGCCTGATGAATCGCTCTGGCAGCAATTTCCTTGCCTGTACCGGATTCTCCATTGATCAGAACCGAGCTGTTGGTTGATGCAAATAAAAGAATATTTTTTTTGATTAGTTCCATTACATTGGAAGAACCAATCAGGTCTTCCAATGATTTCGGGTCTTTTTTCTTTACGACAAGTGCGTGTTCAATAATTTCCAGCAATTGTTTATGATCAACAGGTTTTGAAAGAAAATCAAAGGCTCCATTTTTCATGGCAGTCACAGCCGTTTTTATCGATCCAAATGCTGTCAGGATAATCAATGGTACCTCAGGGAAATTAAGCCGGCCGAATTTCAGGACTTCCATGCCACCCACTGGCTGCATCTGCAGATCTGTCATGACAACACAAGGTTTCCACTGAGTCCAGATATCTATTCCCTGCCCACCATCTTCCGCCGTTTTGACTTTATATCCATTTTCCTCGAGAACTAATTTTAAAATTCTGAGAAGTTTTTTTTCATCTTCAATTAAAAGAATTTTGTGTTTCATTGAATGCTTCCCAAGGTTATGCAGAAATGACCGCTTCCTGAAGGTTAGACCTGCCAATAGTTGCCAACGGTTTTATCGGCAATCTGATGGAGGCGATAGCACCACCGCTTTGGGGCCTGTTCGCCAGCGAAATAAACCCGTTGTGAGCATTAATAATCTGTCTGCAGACTACAAGGCCAAGTCCTAACCCCTGTTTTTTCGTTGTAAAAAAATTTTGGAATACTTTGTCAAGGTTCATATCAGGAATGCCCGGCCCATTATCAATTACGTGAATTTGAATAAAATCGTTTTCTTGTATGATGTCCAACGTGATTTCCCCGCCCGCATCTATCATTTCTTCACTGTTACGGATAAGATTGAGCAGTACCTGGCTTAATTGTTTAAAATCAGCATAGATCGAAGGCATTGGTTCACCAATCTTTACCGTAATCCGGACATTTGTTCTGTGATCTTTGGAAAGCAGCCACTGATCAACTAATTGATGAATCTGCCTTGAAAGATCCACCCTCATAAATTCCGGTGCTTTTTGTTTTGCAAGGTTTAATATGCTATTGATGGACAAGTTCAAATGTTCCACCTCAGTTTTAATATAATTGAGCATTTCCAGGGTAATCACCTTCGACCGTTTTCCTTCTGAAAGATACTGTGCGGAACTGTGTATGATCCCCAGTGGATTTTTCAATTCGTGTGCTATTATGGATGTCATCTCTCCGATCGCCGCCATCTTTTCCGATTGAACTTTTTGATCAAACATTGTTTCAAGCTGTTTTTTACTTTCATTTAAAGATTCATACATAAGTGAATTTTTCATTGCGATTGAAACGTTATTTATAAGCGTGGTAAAAAGCTGTATTTCCGTTCTGGAATATGTTTTACCATTTTTCTTGTTTCCCAGCAGGAGTACACCAAAAAAATTTTCAGAAACATCTATGCCATATATGACAGGGCACTGCATTGTGTCCATAATCTTTATAATATCGCTGTGTTCAGAATCTGAATGATCCATATCATATGCGCATAAGTATTTTGTTTTCCCTTGCAGCGCATTTATCAACATTCTCTGAGTTTGCACCTGGTTCATCATATATGGTTCTTCAGGATATACCTGAATAGTTTTATTATCTGAAATCAGCAATACACTTTTTTGAATCCTGAACTCTTCGGAAAAATTTGTTGTTAACAACTCAACCAGGGATGAAAATTGAATTGATTTTACTATTCTATTGCTGAAGTCAAGGAGCAACAATCCATAATTCATAGGATCCTTTAAAAAAATACAATCAATTCGTGATTGCAAACGGGTTTTTAACGGGTTGAACACAAGGGCAATAAAAAGAATAAAAATGATAGAAATCTCTTGTGAAAGAAGTCCTTTGCCCCATAACCATTGTTTAAAAAAAACAATAAATCCTGAATACAAAAGAATCATTGAAAGAATTAAAATGATATACGTTAAACTCTTGCTGATAAGTTGATCTACATCCATTAAATTATACCGGATTATGGCAAGAAAAATAGTGAGCGGAATCAACAGACCAAATAAAGTAACGACATGAAAGGTAATGATTGGATGATCAAAAAACATATTGGGCAAGAGGTATAAAAAAAAATATGGGGCGATTCCGACAAACCCGCCGCACATCATCAGCTTTAACTGGCTTTTGGCCAAGGGTGATTTTATTTTATAATAATCAATAAAGTGTTTGAGTAATGTTCCGACTATAATCCAGGGCGTGGCCCAATAGCGATAGTGCTGCAGCACCCCCCAGAAATTACCGGAACTGCTGGATACTATCCCGGATATACCAAGGGCAACAGCAGGCGGGAGAATATAAAGCGCTGCTGTAATCAGTGGTTTCCCGGTTAAAAGTTGGCGCTCAACAGGAAATTGAAATACAAAATGTGCCCATGCGCTGAAAGCCAGCCAGTGAATCAAATCGATTATTAAAAACGAGAACGATAAAAACTTAGGATTTAACAGTCCAAAATAATAGGGAATCTCATTAACGATAAGCAGGCTGAAAAGAGTTAGTGCTATTAAAACCAGGTCAGCCGGTTGTTCTACCGGTGATTTCAAAATGGCAGCAACAACCAAAAACGTAATGATCACGACGAATAAAAACGAAAGCCAGACACCTTTAAAATAATCAGCCAATGTTATCGGCACAGTTTGATAGGCGATTGTTTTTTTTGCCCCATTTTTTTTAATCGTAAGCGTTTGAGGGGTGGATATTTTTTCATTAAACTTAAAAAAAGATCCCAAAACGAAATTATAATCCATCCCTGATATTTTTATAATGCAGTCTTCTTCTGAAATAAAATTTATCTGTTTATTGATTTTTGAAACAACAAAATAATCCTGGGTAACGTCCAATCGAAATCCAGGGGTTTCCTGGGATATGACAAAGGCAGAAAGGACCACACCCCATACCAAAGGCAAAAAGGCAAACATAAGAAGAACGCCATTTGGCAGTATCCTGGTTTTTCGTTTCTCAGAATTGAATTTTTTAAAGATTTCAATCGGTGCAGTCAATAAATTCATTTATGATGGCCATTTCTTCCGGATAAACATGCTTCTTTTTAATTAGGTGCTCAGTTTTTATTCATTGAGCTCGTGAGGCAACACTGAATTTGATAACATTGTTTATTCTAATTTGCCAATTGAAATAATAATTTATCCTGCCTTTCAGTAAGGTTTTTTTTGGACCAAAAAAAATCCAAAACAAAAAATCCGGTCTTGCGACCGGATTTTTTGTTTACCAGTTTATACAAACAGTTTTTTAAAATGAATATGTCAGATCAACCCTGAAGAAACAAGCGGTGTCGCCTTTCAGGTTGGCAGCATAATAATCTCCAGGCTCAAAAACTTCCATTAAAATATGTCCTGCAAGTTTATCCGTATTGGTGATCAGTTTTTCACCCAGGGCAAATTTTTATATAAATAATCTCAGATTTATGAAATATCAGGATACCAATATGGTTTCAAGTGTTTTTATTTACAATAACACGATGCCCTTTCCTGAATTCCACGATACATTAAAAGCACGTATTCAGAATACAAAGAAAAGAATATTCATCACTGAAACAACTGCCCACATGGCAACTGAATAATGCCAGTTGGCCAGAAGAATTCCTGCCGAAGATGCCTGGTATCGGCTTACCAATGCCAGGCCTACCCCTGACAATGGACTGCTGCCCGTTGAGATCGCCCAGCCACTGAGAAACAGAAACCCCAGTTGAGAATGATCCATATTGAGGGGCAAAAGCAAGGGGCTGACCATGGATATGCTGACAACCGGATGCATGCCGATAATTCCGGCAATGATCATCAAGCCCAGAACCATAGAAAACAAGGTTGGCGTAAAACTCTGATTTTCAAGGCTGAATAATGCCGGATATACGTAAGTAAGTGATTTTATCCCTGTTGAAAAAACCCCTGCCGCAAGAAACAGCGCAAACTGACTGCTTACAGAACTTACTCTGGTTGTTATGAATTCATTGAGCTTTGCGATCCGTGGCCGAAATTTCATTAAAATAATTGCTGCGGCAGGGGAAAGCAGGCAGATGATATTCAGGATGCGCATGTCAGGATAAAAATAATGGACAACAATCACCATGGCGGCAAGGAACATCGGCAAAGTGAGACTTTCCACCTTAAAAGGGTAGCCGGAAAATTCCTCTTTTCTGAAACACCATACCTCAACAATTGAGTAAACAATGGCAATAACACTCATGAAGGCGCCGGGAATCAGCGTTCTTGACAATGACATTCCCGGAGAATATGTCAGCGCCACTCCTGTGGCGATAAAAAAGGGCGACCACCATGCAGCTGCGCAAAACGAACGGGCAAGGATAATCATCTGACTTCTGGTCAAGGCACCATTTTTTTGAAGCCGGTCACCGAAAACAAATAATATGGATATATTGATTATGGATCCGAGCAGATGGGTGCCAAATGCCGTTACTAAGACGGCACGTTTCCCCTTTGGAAGATTTTTATCCTCAATTCCTGTGCTCGTCATGCCAAGAAAGGACACTGCAACAAACATGGCCAGCAATGGCACATTCGCAGCAAGAATTTGCTGCCAGCCAAGAAAAATGCCGTTAAAGGCTGAAAAAAGAAGAAAGATGCTGCCAATGATTATCAGCACCAATGCCTGGTTGCAGGCCCCTTTGCCAAGAGTGCGCCACATCAAAGGAAGCACAAGCCATGCCGATAGCGTTGATGCACCCAGCATAAAAGGAACACGAAGACTCAAAAGATACAAAACAAGAGTACTGACTACGATCCATCCAATATGTTTTTTCATTTAAAGAGACCAGCCCGGGAAAACAGATGCTTCCCCAGGCTGGATAAAAGTGTTTATTTAAACAATTAAATTAATTCTATTTTAACAGCGGCATCATATAGCTGAAAATACTCAGACCGCTGTCATGCTCCTTGGGTGTTGAAAGATCACAGATTTTGTCAAAATTATCCCGGATTTCCTCCACAGCAATGGGTCGTCTGGCATCACCGATACACACGCCTTCTCCGGAAACAACTGCTGTTTTGGCATACCAGCCAGCGCCCATGGCAAAGATCTGGCCCGTGACCTGGTTTTCTTCTGAACACAGGTACAATGTCATGGGTTCGTTAAACTGGGGATTAAGTTTTTGCTCATATTCCGGGGGCATGATGTCTGCGGTCATTCTGGACCAGGCCGTGGGAGCAATGGTATTGACCTTGATATTATATTTTGAAATTTCAAGCTTCAGGGTATTCATAATCCCCACAAGCCCCATTTTGGCAGCGCCGTAATTGGTCTGACCAAAATTGCCGTAAAGCCCGGAAGTGGATGCGGTAAAAACAATTCTGCCGTAATTTTTATCTTTCATGATTTTAATGGCCGGCTGGGTAACGCAGAAAGCGCCTTTCAGATGGACACTGATAATCAGATCCCAATCCTGCTCAGTCATTTTCATAAAGGATTTATCCCTCAGGATACCGGCATTATTGATCAGAATATCAACGGTTCCGAATGCATCCATGGCAGTTTTAACAATATTTTCACCGCCTGCCATGGTGGCCACTGAATCATAATTGGCAACAGCCTGTCCGCCATCTGCCTTGATCTGTTCAACCACGCTGTCGGCAGCAGAAGTGTCCATGCCTTCGCCGTCCCTGGAAACCCCCAGATCATTTACAACCACTTTTGCACCACGTCTTGCCAGCTCCAGCGCATACATCCTGCCGATTCCCTGACCTGCGCCAGTTACAATAGCCACTTTTCCGTCATAATTTATTTTACCCATAGTTTTCTCCATACCGTTAATTGTGATGAAACTATGATTTAAAATGCATTATCATCAATGTCAAGGATTTCTCTGCCATTTCTCATACAGGTTTCAATGGTTGCAACAGTATGCGGCAAAGTCACATCTGCAAAATAGGTGGCCGCAAGCACCTTGCCCCGGTAAAAATCATTGGCTTTTCCTTTTATCACGGATTTTGGCATGGCCACCACAGCCATATCCAGCAGCCGCCAGACAACCGTCAGTTCGCCAAAGGCCACAAGGGCCGGATAGGTATAGGATGCCCACTGCAAGGGGTCCTCTTTCATCCTGGCCTGCATGTTCTGTGCAAGTTCCCACAATTTTACGGCAGTGGTCTGCAAAAATTTAATATGCCTGCCCAGTTCCGGGTGATCACTATTTTGGGTATAAAATTTTTCAACTTCCGCTTTAAAGGCCAGAAAAGGCGCCCCGTTTTTCATGCTCATTTTCCGACCCAGTAAATCTGTGGCCTGGATGCCGTTGGTCCCTTCGTACAGGGACATGATTTTTGAATCCCTTAAATACTGCTCAAGGGGAAAATCCTTGCAGTAACCATACCCGCCCAGGCACTGGATGGCAATTTCACATACCCGGAATCCCAGATCCGAACAATAGGCTTTCACAATGGGTGTCATAAAGTCCACCAGATCCGAATACCGTTCTTTATCCGCACCCTCGGGCAGTTCCTGGGACAGATCCGACCACATGGCACCGGTATAGATCAAGGATCGCATGCCGTCCACAGCCGCTTTCATCCACAAAAGATTTCTGCGGACATCCGGATGATCAATAATGGCCACATCCCCTTTTTTCCGGTTGGCAATATCCCGGCCCTGAATACGGCTTCGGGTATATTCCAGTGCATTTCTGTAGGCCGTACTGGCAATGGACATGCCGCTGACCCCGGTGTTGATTCTGGCTGCATTCATCATCTGGAACATATGGGCAAGGCCCATGTTTTCTGTTCCGCACAGATAGCCGATGCACTCATTTTTATTGCCGAAATTCAAAACAGCCGTAGGCGATGCATGCAGGCCCAGTTTCTTTTCAATGCCGCTGCAGAATACATCATTGGATTCTCCCACGCTTCCGTCCGGGTTCACCCGCATCTTGGGCACAACAAATAAAGAAATTCCCCGGACACCTTCGGGCGCACCTTCTATCCTTGCCAGAACCAGGTGGATAATATTTTGTGTCAGATCATGATTTCCCCAGGAGATAAACACCTTGGTGCCGCAAATTTTATAATGCTCGCCTTCGGGAACAGCCGTGGTCTGGGTATTGGCCAGATTTGACCCGGCATCGGCTTCTGTCAGGCACATGGTTCCGGCCCAGATGCCGGTGTACATGTTTCTCAGATAGATGTCTTTAAGTTCTTTGGTGCCAAAACTTTCAATCAGGTGGGCTGCGCCATGGGTAAGGCTCGGGGCCATATTAAAGGACTGGCTGGCCCCATACATGATATCATTTACAATAATGCGCACCATGTGCGGAAACCCCTGCCCGCCGTATTCTTCATCCCGGACAGCTGCAGTCCAGCCATCTTCCCCGTATTTTCTGAAAGCAGTTTTAAATTCATCCGGACACAGGACATCTCCCTTATCCCATTTCACGCCCTGTTTTTCGCCGATCTCGTTTAACGGATCAACAACCCCTTTTGCAAAATTGATGGCCTCAGAAATTAAAAGTTCCAGGGTTTTTTCATTCAGCCCTTTGTATCGATCCAGTTCACACAGACTGCCCCAGTTGAGCTGTTCTTTGAGTATGAAAAGCAAATCCTTCTGATTGATCTTAAAATGTCCCATTTTTATATCCCCTTTCCTTTTATCAGTTCTGCTGCAATAATATCCTTTTGCATCACTTTTGAGCCGTCAAACAGATCCACCATTTTAACATCTCTGTAAAACCGCTCCACTTCATATTCCTGCATATATCCATATCCGCCAAACATCTGAATGGCTTCATCACAGACTTCAAAGGCGGCCCGTGCGGCAAACAGTTTTGCCATGGCACCGGTTTTAAGTCCCGGTTTTTTGATATTTTCCAGCTGCCATGCAGCCTGATAGGTCATAAGTTTTGCTGCCTCGATCTTTGTGGCCATGTCTGCGATTTTCTGCCGGGTGATCTGAAAATCCACAATTTTCTGCCCGAACTGTTCTCTTTGCTTTACATGGGCAAGGGCCCGGTCAAATGCGCCCTGGGCCATTCCCAAAGCCTGGGCCGCGGCAATCACACGGGTTTCATTGAAAAAATCATCCAGAATGGCCATGCCCTTGTTTTCCTGACCGATTAAATTGCGCAGCGGCACTTTAACCTGATCAAACTGAACCTGGCTGATATCCATGAGCCTTCGCCCAAGTTTTGCCCCCACATCCGTGCAGGTGATGCCGTCACAGTCTGCTTGCACCAGTATAATACTGAAGGCCTTGTCTGATGGCGCTGCCTGATCTGTTCTGCATAAGACCAGATAAAATCCTGCCAGGGGGCCTGCATTCATGGCAAAAGTTTTGGTTCCGTTAATGATATAATGATCATTTTCTTTTTTAGCTGTTGTACAGCACATATCCAGATCATTGCCGATACCGGGTTCGGTGAACGCGGTGCTGGACAGAATCTGACCCTGTGCAATTTTAGGCAGCCAGGCCTGTTTAAGTTCAGGGCTGCCCTGACGCAAGATCAGTTCAGCGCCGTGCCCTGCCATGACAAGACAGCCGCCAACGGAAGAATCTCCGCGGCACAGACTCTGGGCCACAAGTACATTTTCAAAGATCCCTAAGCCCTGGCCTGAATATTTTTCAGGGTAATGCATACCGATCAACCCCAGTTCGCAGGCTTTTTTCCAGATATCTTCGGGAAATGAATACTGCTCAATGATTTCTTCCAGAATTTCTTTTTTGAATTCACCTTTGATAAAATCGCTGACAGCTTTTTGAATCTGTTTGTGTGTTTTATCTAATTGTAAAAAAGTCACCGTATCTCTCCTGTTATTTTAAAAGATCCCATTATTTTAATAAATCTCGGGAAATAATAGTCCGTTGAATTTCACTGGTGCCTTCATAAATCCTGTACAAACGGACATCTCTTAAAAACATTTCAATCTGGTTGCAGGTCAGGCATCCGTCTTCTTCGAGCATATCCACGGCACAGTCCGCAATCCAGCTTGCCATCTCTGTGCAGAACACCTTGACCATGGAGGCTTTGTCCGTGACATTTTCGCCCTGATCCTTGAGCTGACAACTGTGATACAGCATCTGTCTTGCTGCAAATATCCGGGTGGCCATATCCGCAAGCGTGAACTGGGCTGCCTGAAGCTGTTTTTTGGATTTACCTGCTGCCATTTTCTGTTTAATGTGATCAATGCAGATGGCCAGCATTTTTTCAGATGCCCCCAGGGCACATGCACCAATCGTCAACCGTCCTTTGTCCAGCACCCGCATGGCGGTTTTAAATCCCTGACCCACCATGGGCATGCCGCCGATGACATTTTCCTTTGGCACCCTGCAGTCTTTAAATATCACTTCATGGGTGAACGATCCCTTGAATCCCATTTTCAGGTCAGCCGGGCCAATGGACAGACCCGGCATATTTTTTTCAACCACAAAACTGGTCACCCCGCCCCGGGTGCCTTTGGTTTCATCCGTTACCGCAACGGTTGTAAACACATGGGCGGTATCTGCATTGGTGATAAAAATCTTGCTGCCGTTCAACATCCAGTGATCCCCATCCAGAACAGCAGATGTTGTGATGCTTGCTGCATCAGATCCTGCATTGGGTTCTGTCAGAGCAAAGGCTGCGGTCCATTTGCCACTGGCAATGGTGGAAAGATACTGTTTTTTTTGTTTTTCAGTCCCGTCATATACAATTCCCATGGAACCGATGCCGTTGCTGGTGCCGATGCGGGATCGGTAACAGGCATTGGTTTTTGTAATTTCTTCAATCAGCAGGATTTCCTCTAAAGTGGATAAGCCAAGCCCCCCGTATTCTTTTGGAATCGGCATGCCGAATAAACCCAGCGCCCTGATTTTATCCACCACGTCTTCGGGAATTTTGTTTTCTTTTTCCACTTGAAGGGAAATCGGATCAAGCGTATTTTGAACCAGATCCCTTAATTTTGAATGCAGTGTTTTAAACGCATCTGAAAGATTGTTTTCCATACGACACCTTTCCTTTTAAACATTATTTAACAATATATTTTGTTGTTAACTTCTTTTTTAAGCCCGATAAAAACCAAAGTTTAATGAATCGGACGGGTGGTGACCGGTGAATTCGGGCCTTCCTGTTTTAAAATCATGATGGCTCCGGCAGCGATAAATACAATACCCACAAACGTCCATACGGTTGGAATCTGCCCCCAGAACAACCAGCCCCAGAATCCTGCAAAGATTACCCCAAAAAAACTGACCGGTGAAATCACACTGGGTTTGGCATATTCAAACGAAAGTGTATAGCATGTCATGGCCAGATACAGGCAGATGCCGGCTCCCACAAGGGCCATCCAGACATGCCAGGGCGCAAAGGTAAATGATTTAATTGCCAGCGGCATACTGCCCGAGGCTGCCAGAAGGTAATAATAAAACACCACAGCTGTGCCCTTTTCCGTATATACCAGCAGCCGGGTGGATACCATGGAAAAAGCCACCATGAACGCTGAAATGAGTGCAAGAATATGCCAGACACTGATGTTATCAGGCGTTGGCCGCAGCACCACAATAACACCGATAAATCCGATGATAATCGGCAGCCAGCGGCGGCGGGGAATTTTTATGTTGAGCCAGAGCCTGATGATAATCGGCACGCACAGCGGTGACGCGCTTCGAAGCAATGTGGCTTCCACCAGCTGAATATGAGACAGTGAATAATAAAATGTGTACAGGGCGGTAAGCCCGCTGCATCCGCGAAGCAGGTGCAGTTTCCACCGGGCAGTATAAAAGCCTGTTCTTCCTTTTGGAACAAGCATGACAAAGGTAATCACAAGTCCTGTAAGGTACTGTCCGCAGACCACCACATGAATCGGCAGATACGCGGACAGATAGCGAGTTCCGGCAGCTGCCATACTGGCGAACAACGCTGTCAGCAGCATGACCCCCACCCCCTTGGCAATATTATTTTCCACCATGATATATTATCTGGTTTCACTTCCTGTGCGATAGCGAAAAACGCCCTGGGCAGATGCAATGAGGTTCTCCTGCATGTCATATACATGGGCGCTGCTGTAATAAATTTTTGTTCCGGATGCGGTCACGGTTCCCACCGCTTTTAAGCCGGAGGTCAGGGCCTGTCCCAAAAAATTAATGTTCAATGACAGGGTCAGGGCTTTACGGACCCGTTTTTCACTGTCTGTATAGACGCCTGCCAGAGCCGTTGCTGCATCCAGCAGAGTTGCAATAAACCCGCCGTGGGGCAGACCCTGATAATTGCAGTGTTCGGGTTTTACATCCACCACAATCACCACCTTTCCCGGACTCCACTGGTCAATTTCAAACCCCAGATGTTGATTAAACGGCGGCATGGGCCTGCTCAGCCAGGGTTTGAAATTTTCAGATTTTATGTGGTTATCTGCCATCAGGCCTGCTGTGCTGCCCATTGTTCAAGGGTTTTATTTTCTCTGGCAAGTTTTTCCAATAAAGCGGCGGGTTTCCAGTAAGCTTCGCCATGCTGATCCCGGAATGTGCAAATGGTGTCATATACTTTTTTAAGCCCCACCGTGTCCGCATAATGCATGGGACCGCCAACATAGGCGGGAAATCCATACCCGAAAACATATACCACATCAATATCACTGGGTCGCTGGGCAATGCCTTCTTCCAGTATTTTGATCCCTTCATTGATCAGGGCGAATATCAACCGGTTGACAATTTCCTGATCATCGATTTTGCGTCGGGTAATACCCAGGTCTTTTGCCACTTTTTCCACCACTTCCATAACTTTTGGATCGGACACCCGCTGGCGGGTGGCAGGATCATAGGTATAATAGCCGGCACCGGTTTTCTGACCCAGACGGCCCATCTCAACAAGGGTATCTGCAATCCTGTAGGTTTTGGGTTCGCCTTTTTGCTCATCTGTCAAGGCTTCCCTTGCTTTATAACCGATATCAAGCCCGGCCAGATCCCCGACAGCACACGGCCCCATGGCCATGCCAAAAGACTGCATGGCATTGTCAATCTGTTCAGGGGTACTGCCCTCGATCAGGCATAACTGGGATTCTCTTCCATAGAAGCGCAGCATGCGGTTTCCGATAAACCCGTAACAGACTCTGGAGAGTGCCGGTACTTTTTTAATTTTCTTGGCCAGTGCCATGGCTGTTGCCAGAACTTCATCAGATGTTTTATCGGCCCGTACGACTTCCAGCAGCCGCATGACATTGGCCGGGCTGAAAAAATGAAGCCCGATGACATCTTCAGGACGTTTTGTGGACGCTGCAATCTGGTTCACATCCTGATAGGAGGTATTGGTTGCCAGAATCGCCCCTTTTTTGCAGATGCTGTCCAGTTTGGCAAAAATCTGTTTTTTAAGTTCAAGGTTTTCAAATACCGCTTCAATAATCAGGTCCTTATCCTTTAAGTCATTATAATCCAGGGTTCCTGTAATCAACGCTTTACGGGATTGTGCGGCTTTTTCAGACAGCTTGCCTTTTTTCACCGTGATCCCGTAGTTTTTGGCAACAATATCCATCCCGCGCTGGAGCGCTTCCTCATTGACTTCAAGAATGCATACAGGAATGCCTGCATTGGCAAAATTCATGGCTATGCCCCCGCCCATGGTTCCGCCGCCGATAATTCCAACAGATAAAATTTGTTTTACCGGCGTATCCTTTGGCAGGCCATTGACTTTTGCCGATGTTCTTTCGGCAAAAAACATATGCCGCAGGGCAGCTGACTGTGTTGATGTCATCAGCTCCATGAACAGTTCGCGTTCTCTTGCAAGTCCTTCATCCATGGGAAGATCAACAGCTGCCTGTACACAGGAAATAATATTCTGGGGCGCCAGAAGCCCGCGATACCGTTTGGTGGTCTGTGTCCTGTAATTTTCAAAAAAACCGTCCGGAATTGAAGACGGTTCAATGGTAATATCCCTGACCCGCCGCAACGGAGCATTTTTATCCACCAGTTCTTTTGCGTAGGCCATGGCATTTTGAAGAAGATTGTCGTCAAAAATCCGGTCCACCAGTCCCATTTCAAGGGCCTGGGCTGCGGGAACGGGATTACCGGAAATGATCATGTTCAATGCAGATTCCACACCGGTCAGACGCGGGACCCGCTGGGTGCCGCCGCCGCCGGGCAAAAGACCCAGCTTGACTTCGGGCAGACCCACCATGGCGCTGGACAATGCGCACCGGTAATGACAGGCAAGCGCTGTTTCAAGTCCTCCGCCAAGGGCAGTGCCGTGCATTGCAGCAATCACGGGCTTCTGTGATTTTTCTATAGTTGCAAGGACTTCGGGCAGACTTGGGGACATGGGGGGTTTGCCGAATTCAGTAATATCAGCTCCTGCAATAAATGTTCTGCCGTCGCAGACAATCAGAACCGCCCTGGACGCATCTGTCCGGGCCGTTTCAATAGATTCTTTAATTCCGGTGCGCACGTGGACAGACAATGCGTTCACCGGTGGATAATTGACCGAAATAATACCGATTTCATCTTTTATTTCATATGTAACAACAGACATAATGACTCCTTATAAATAATGAATGAATACTGTTAAAGCCGTTCAATAACCGCAGCCACGCCCTGACCGATACCGATGCACATGGTGGCCAGTGCATATCTGCCGCTGGTGCGTTCAAGCTGCCGAAGGGCTGTCATGACAATCCTTCCGCCGCTGGCCCCAAGGGGATGACCCACTGCCACTGCACCGCCGTTCGGGTTGATCCTGGGATCATCCGTGGCAAGCCCCAGCTGTTTCATACACCCCAGTGCCTGGGTGGCAAATGCCTCATTTAATTCAATGACATCCATATCTTTTAATGCAAGTCCTGCACGGGCCAGCGCTTTTTGTGAAGACGGCACAGGCCCAAGCCCCATCACCCTTGGCGGGACACCGGCAGCAGCACCTGCAAGAATACGTGCCCTGGGTTTTATGCCTGCTTTTTCCCCTGCTTTTTTATTTCCGATAATCAGAACTGATGCACCGTCATTGATTCCGGAGGCATTTCCCGCTGTGACCACACCACCGGGAAATAAGGATTTGAGTTTCCGGAGATCTTCGATGGTGGTTCCGGGCCGGGGATGCTCATCCGCATCCAGCAGAATGGGCGGTTTTTTGCGGCCCTGGGGCACTTCAATGGGGATAATCTCATCTTTAAAATATCCGTCCTTGCGCGCTGCTTCATATTTGGTCTGGGAGGCCAGTGCGAACAGGTCGGTGTCTTCCCGGGTGATGCCCAGATCCGAGGCAATATTATCAGCGGTCTGGGGCATGGAATCCGCCCCGAACTGGGCTTCGATTTTCGGATTGGTGAATCGCGCGCCCATGGTGGAATCGGCAATGGTCTGGTTTCGTGAAAACGCCGTAAGGGCTTTGGAGACAATCAGCGGTGCACGACTCATGGATTCCACACCACCGGCAATAAACAGATCGCCTTCATCACATTTTACACAGCGGACAGCATCCAGAACCGCCGCAAGACTTGAACCGCACAGACGGTTTACCGTAATCCCGGAGGTTTCAATGGGCAGTCCTGCCAGAAGACCTGAAAACCTTGCCACATTTCTGCAGTCTTCGCCTGCCTGGTTGGTATTGCCGATGATGACATCCTCGTATATTTTTTTATCAAAAGGGTTGCGTTCAACAATGGTTCTGATCAGATGGGCCATCACATCATCCGGCCGAAGGCCGGATAATACCCCGCCATGACGGCCAAAGGCTGTTCGCCCCACATCATAGATGTATGCGTCAGTCATGATTTTCTCCTTTTTAGTATTTTGATATTCTGCTATGCAAAATTATATTTTGCATAATTACAATATTCACTATAGGTCGTCAAGAATAAAATAATAATCTATCTGCCTCACAAATGGTCAAGCATAATTTCGCTGGGTGGAATTCTCTTCCGTTTTGTCTTGAATTTTATCTTCTTTCCAGATACACTATCGCAAAACTTTAAAAAATAAAAGGACAAGGTCCATGTCTATAAAACTTGAAACCATCCGCTTTGAACACCAGATGGGAATCGACAACCTGTCTGATGAACAGGCACAAAAAGACAGACAGTTTGTCACTGCCCTGGCACGAGGTCTTGAAATCCTCCGGTGTTTCAAAACAGAAGATCCGTTTTTAGGAAATCAGGAGCTTGCAGAAAAAACAGGCCTGCCCAAACCCACTGTCTCACGCCTGGCATATACCCTGACTGCTCTCGGGTATTTAAAATACTCGAAGAATCTTCGCAAATATCAGCTGGGAACAGCGGTTCTGTCTTTTGGATACAACCTGTTATCAAACATGGAAATCCTGCAGATTGCAAGGCCGCTTTTCAGAGAACTTGCAGACCATGCCCAGGCAGCTGTGGGCATATGTGCACAGGATCGGCTGAATATGGTCTATCTTGAAAATATTTACCCGAATACCAATGCGGTTGTCCTGCGGCATCGCATCGGCGATCAGATCCCCATGGCCACCACATCAACCGGCCGGGCATTTTTATGTGCAATTGATGCAAAAAGCCGTGAATACCTGATGGACCAGATCCGTCTTCGCAACCCGGATGACTGGCCGGAAATCAAACAGGGCATTGATCAGGCGCTTATCGATTACAAGACCCTGGGATATTGCCTGTCTCTTGGGGATTACAGCAAAGGGGTTCACGGCATTGCTGTGCCCATAAAAATTCCGTCCTCGGATTCCAATATCATGACCATCAGCTGCGGGGCTGCGGCATTTCAGCTGAGCCGGGAGATTATTAAATCCGACATTGGCCCAAGACTGGTTCATGTTGCCCTTCAGATCCAATCCCAGCTTGTCCGTACCTGATGAGATGAAAAAGCAACTTATCCTCATCCTGGCAGTAACTGTCCTGTTTTTTTTTAACACGAACGCCCGTGCTGCCGGTGTATGGGATGATGCCTGGGCACGGCTGGATAAAATCCGGAACGAAAAAAAGAATCAGCTGTACGAATATCTGGAAGCCACGCAAAAAAATGCGTTTTCAGTTGCCTCTGATACTGCCATGCTCTCTTTTTTTCATCTTAAAAACAAATATTTCCGACTTCAGAAAATAACACCCCCACCCACGCAGGTCACAGACACCATAAGGGTTCTTAAAAAAAAGATCCGCGAACATTATATACAGCACTATATGGCGTTTTATGATGTGCTGTTTATCAATGTGGACGGGGATATTTTTTATACCCTTCGCCAGCAGGCCGACTATCACAAGAATATTTTTAAAGGAGACCTGAAGCACACTGCCCTGGCCGGAAAATTAATGAAAGATCCCAACTCGGGCTTTGTGGATTATCAATTTTATGCGGTTTCATCCGAGCCTTCCGCTTTTTATATCATTCCGGTAGGTACCGCCGACAAACTTGAAGGATGGATCGTTTTTCAGTTATCCATAAACAAGATCAATTCCATTTTCACCCAGGAAACCGGCCTGGGGCTAACCGGTGAAGTATTTCTGGTGAACAAAAACCAGTATATGCTTACTGATTCCAGGTTTGACGGTGACTCAAGCATCCTGAAACGGCATCTGTCCCCTGAAAATATAGCCTCCAAATTCAAAGAGAACAAGGGACACAGAACAATCATTGATTACCGAGGATTCCGGGCATTGAGTTCCTTTGAGGTCTTCACCATAGCGCAGAACGAATGGCTTTTGATTGCTAAAATTGATGAAGATGAGGTATTGACCGAATACTACAGGCAAAACAGAAAAACCGTGGAAGATATCTTGTCCGGGATGCTTGGCAAACCATCAGGCAAACCATGTAAAATGGCAGATGCAGAACACAATACCATTCTAGTGGACATGAATGAATACAAAAAAACCAGCCATGCGAACAGATTAAGGACTCTGGGCGCCTCCACCTGCACTGTACTCATTGTGACCTACCCTCAAAAATTCGGTTACATGAGTCACATCAGCAATCTGGATCGGATTTACGGCAATCACATTACAGACCTGACAAGCCATATGCTCAAGCAGATCAATACCTTTGATATCTATCCTTTTGAAAAGCGCCACCTGAGCATCACGCTTGTGGCCACCCACCTGGATACATTTAAAGCCGCCATTCACCTGCTGGTTGAAAATGGCTTTTTACTCTCCCAGATTCGATGCATGATCAACACCAATGCCCAGTTTGCCAATCCAGTGCATGACTACCGCAATGACAGCACCACCGTGGAGTGGTCCATGGACAAAGATTCTGAAAATTTTTTGTACACCTGCTCTGACCATGAGGAAAATCTGGGTCAACGGGTTCATTCTCATATCAGTAAGGTCAATAAATAATAAAGCATCCGGTTTTAAAAAATTAATTTGTTTTGTTTTATGATCTGCGGTATGTTGTAATTCATCAAATCAACTTGAGTTTCATTTTTTTTATACCTTTAATCAGGGCATGAATTATTCGGTCTGGAGGGTTTCATCTTGGATCAGAATCACATTGATATTTCTGAAGCAGAAAAACTAAAACAGGAAATTTATTATAATGTCCGCTTCAATCTCGGACTTGATCCTGAAGAGATGAATCGGTATACCTGCTATATGGGGCTTGCCTTCAGCCTGAAAAACCGGTTGATCAACCAGTGGATAAAAACCCAGAAAGCCTGCAGGGAAAACCTTTCCAAACGAATCTTTTATCTTTCCCTGGAATTTCTGCCCGGACGATTTTTGAAAAACTACCTGATCTCTCTAGGAATGGAGGAGCTGGCCCGCAGTGTCCTGTCTGATCTGGGGTTTGATCTGGATGCGGCCGAAGAAGAAGAATGGGATGCAGGTCTTGGGAACGGCGGGCTTGGCCGCCTGGCCTCCTGCTATATGGACTCCATCGCCCGGTTAAGGCTTCCGGGTTATGGCTATGGTATCCGCTATGATTTTGGTATTTTTTACCAGGTGATCAAAGACGGGTATCAGCAGGAAAACAGTGACAACTGGATGCGGAAAGGAAATCCCTGGGAAATCGTCCGGTTTGAAACCATCTATAAAATTAAATTTTACGGCCGGTCTGAACCCTATACAGATATCCATGGAAAAATCAGATACCGTCTGGTGGACACCGAGGATGTCATGGCCATGGCCTGTGATATCATGGTACCGGGCATAAATGATGATTTTGTCACCAATATGCGTCTGTGGACCGCTTCATCCAGCCGGGAGTTTGACCTGGCCTTTTTTAACAGAGGAGACTATATTGGTGCGGCCGAAGCCAAAGTATTGAGCGAATCCATTTCCAAAGTGCTCTATCCCAGCGATGAAATGGAAAAAGGCAAGGAGCTGCGTCTCAAACAGCAGTATTTTTTTGTTTCTGCCACGCTGCAGGATATTCTTACCCAATACCTGAAAGATCATCAATCCTTTGACGGATTTTCCGACTGGGCTGCCATACAGCTCAATGACACCCACCCGTCCATTGCCATCCCGGAACTGATGCGTCTGCTCATGGATGAACATGGCCTTGAATGGAAAGATGCCTGGGCGATCTGCGAAAAAACTTTTGCCTATACCAATCATACCGTGTTGCCCGAAGCGCTTGAAACATGGCCGATTTCCCTGATCAGCCGCCTTCTGCCCCGGCACATGGAAATTATTTTTGAAATCAACCAGCGTTTTCTGGATTACTTAAAAAACCATTTTCCGGATGAACCCGGACTGATTCAAAAATTATCCATTATCCAGGAGGGCGATGCCAAAAGAATCCGGATGGCGCACCTGGCCATTGCCGGAAGCCATACGGTCAACGGGGTTGCAGCCCTGCATTCCCATATTTTAAAAACCAGCCTGTTCAAGGATTTCAACCGGGTATTTCCCGGCCGAATCCGAAATATCACCAACGGCATTACACCCCGGCGATGGCTTCATCAGTCAAACCCTGCGCTGTCCAGCCTGATCACTTCTGTGATCGGTCCGGACTGGATATCAAACCTGGATCTTTTAAAAAACCTGATCCCGTATGCAGATGACCCGGATTTCCAGTCCAGATGGCAAACCGTAAAACTGGAAAATAAAAAACGCCTGGCAAGATATACCTTGAGAAAAACCGGAATGGGGGTGAATCCCAATTCCCTGTTTGATATCCATGCCAAAAGAATGCACGAATATAAACGCCAGCTGCTCAATATTCTTCATGTGATTGCCCTGTACAACCGCATTCGGGAAAATACGGACGCTTCAGGAATAAACCGGACCTTTTTCTTTGCCGGAAAAGCGGCGCCTGCATATTTCCAGGCAAAACTGATTATCAAGCTGATTAATTCCGTGTCCCGGACGATTAATCAGGATCCGCTGACCCGGGGAAAACTCAGTGTTATTTTTCTGCCCAATTACTGCATCTCACAGGCGGAAAAACTCATTCCGGCTGCTGATATTTCTGAACAGATCTCCACTGCCGGACTTGAAGCCTCCGGGACAGGCAATATGAAATTTGCCCTGAACGGCGCATTGACCATTGGAACGCTGGATGGTGCCAATGTGGAAATCATGGAAGAGGTGGGTTCGGATAATATTTTTATTTTCGGACTTAAAGCTGATGAAGTTGTTCAACAAAAACAGGCCGGATATCATCCCAGAAAATATTATGAAGAAGACCAACAGATCAAACAGATCATTGACATGATTGATTCAGGATATTTTTCCCCGGAAAACCCCCAGCTTTTCAAACCCATTGTTCATGCGCTTCTTGACGGAGGAGACTATTATCTTGTACTGGCTGATTTCAACAGTTATTGCACCAGCCAGCAGACCGTTGCAAAGGTGTATCAGGATCAGGCCATATGGACACGGATGTCCATTTTAAACACAGCACATATGGGTAAATTTTCCAGTGACAGGGCAGTTCAGGAATATGCACAACATATCTGGAAAGCGTCCCCGCTTCCGGAATAACCTATTCAAAACATAGACGGAGAACACCATGAATCATCAAGACACTGCTGCAAATACCCCGGTGACATTTTCAAGACTTCCTGTCTTTGATACCCGAAAAAATCTATGGGGATATGAACTGGTCTATATGTCTGCTGACAAGAATCAGACAATCTGCCCTGAAACAGGGGATGGGTATACTGCTGAACTGATGTCCGGAACATCTCTTGCCCTTGATCATACCATGGACAGCCAGAAAAAAATCGTTGTCAGTTTTTCAGTAAAAAATATTTTAAAGGATCTTCCCTATACCCTGCCCCCGGGACGGACCGTGGTTAAAATTACAAATCCGGCCGGCTTGTCCGGTTCCATGCTTTTATTATTGAAAAAATTACAGACAGATGGGTATCAGGTGATGCTGCCGTGGATCAAGGGACATGAGACCTGCAAGGCCGCATATGACCTGGCGGATATCGTCTGTCTGGATATCGCTGCCATGGTACTGCCGGAACTGATTCACGTGTGTGAACAGGCGCAGCCGTATAAAACAAAGGCTCTGGCCAATCAGGTGAAAAACCAGGTTATCTTTGATATCTGCTGCCAGGCAGGGTTCACCTTTTTCAAGGGATCTTTTTTCAAACAACCCGAAGATATCAGCGTTAAAAAAGTGCTCTCCGGAACGGTTTCCAGATTTAAACTCATGGAAGCCATTGAAACAGATGCCCCTGATTTTTCAGAACTGGCAGCCATTATTCAGGCGGATGTTGTCATCAGTTTTCGGCTTCTGTCCTACCTGAACTCAGCATCTTTCGGATTTCGAAGGAAAATTGATTCTATCAAGGATGCCATTACCCTGATGGGATGGGCCAGTTTAAAAAACTGGCTCAGGGTCGTGCTGCTGTCTGAAGTATCTGAAAACAGGAATGCATCCGAGCTGATCTTTCTTTCTGCACAAAGAGGAAAATTTCTAGAGCAGGTCGGGGTGTCCCATGATTTCTGGGGATTTGAACCTGACTCTCTTTTCCTCTTGGGAATGTTTTCGCTGCTGGACGCACTGCTGAACCAGCCCATGGCTGAAATTTTAAAATACCTTCCCCTGGCAGACAAGCTGAAAAGTGCGCTTCTTATGGAATCCAACAATGAATTTGTGCCGCTTTTAAAACTGGCTCAATATTTTGAAGATGCGGAATTTAACAAAAGCGATGCCATGATCAATCAGCTGGGCCTGGATACAGCACAGGTGAAACAGGCATACCACAGCTCTATAGACTGGGCCAACAAGCTCAGTGAAATGCAGCTTAAAAAATAAAAGCACCCGGGTGTCAGAATACAGTTTTACCGCCAAATGCAGCATCCAGAATACGGGTAAACAAAACCGGTTTTACCCCATGGGTGTCAATATCCGATTCATAGTCCGTCATTTCATACTGCATCTGGCAATGGGTGCAGGCCGTGCAGATATACTCTGCCCCGGCAAGGGATGCAGATTTGAATTTATTTTCAAGAATGGTTAAAGACAGCGCTTTATGACCTTCTAAAATCGGGTTTCCGCAGCATTCAGTGCTTTTGGGCCATTCAACAGGCACCATGCCTGTCACACGGACAAGGTCCTCAAAAATTGTCGGGGCATACGGGTGGTCAAACCGGGTCACCGAAAACGGCCTCAATGCATGACATCCGTATTGAACAGCGATCTTTTTCCCTGAAAATTTTTTAACGCTCCTTTTTTCAAGCGTATCCAGGCCGATTTCATGATATAAAAAAGAAAGCAAATGATGAATCTGTGTGCTGCCGTCCCAGGATAAATTTTCCTGATCAAGAAGATCATCAATTTTAGTTTTCAGGTTTTTATGCTTATAATACCAGAAAACAGCATGTTTAAACTGACCAAAACAGCATTTGCACGGGGTGATGATATCCAGCTTATTCTTGTGGGCCACTGCCAGATTTTTAATGGCGCTGAAAACAGAAATTTCAAAATGCTCTCCCCTTGCCGGATATCCGCAGCAGTTAAACTCAAGCCTGACAAGGTCAATTCCCAGGTGTTTCATGACAGATTCAAAAGAATCGCCGTATGCCTTGAGATAAAATGAGATTTTGCAACCTGGAAAATATGCTAATTTCATGAAATCTCCACTCTTTTTTTAACCGTTTGTTGTAATTTCACAGCATCTGCCCGCACGCCGCCGAGATGCCGGAGTTCCAAAATAATATCTGTCACTGGAATTTTCTGGGGGCAGATGTCCTGACAGGCATAACAGGTCAGACAGGTCCAGACCATGCGGGTACCGGATGCCAGGTGTTTCTGATCCAGCCGCAGAAGATTCATCACCTGCTGCGGGGTATAATCATTGTCCTTTGAATCATATTCAACAACAGGGCAGACATTGGTACAGATGGTACACTGGATACAGTTTTCAAAGGCATCGGTTTTTTCAATCAGATCAGACACCAGTTCTTGCCGGGCGATGAGCATTCTGGGTTCAGTTTCAAGATCTGCCCATGCCTCTGGCAGTATCCGGTTAAAAAACGTCTGGTTATTTACCAAAGCGTTGTCTGAGAATATGCGGTGCGTGACTGCCCACAAGGTCTGCAGATCAATCCCCGAAGGACAGATCTGCGTGCATTTGTTGCATTGGGTACAGGCATTATTGCCTTTTTGAAGTCCCCACAATGACACATCCGGATGTTTATCTGCAATTTTTTTAAGTGTTTCAATTTTGGAATGCGGCAGCACATCGGGATTACCTGTTATCTGAAAATGGGGATACACGCTGCAGACCTGGGAACAGTATCCGCAGTTTGTACATGCAAACAATGATGCACCGAAAACCTGTGCAGTTTTCTGATGATGTGTTTTGGGGGCCTGATTTTTTACAGCAATGGACAAAGGGATCAAAAATATATGATTCAGGCGCGAAAAAGGCAGAAAAACAATCAGGGCCAGACACAACCCGTAATGAACCCGGTACAGCATCACATCCACCCGGGTCTGATTCAAAACTGTCCCGTAAAAGGACATCAGATCTGCCAGGAGACAAGATACAAATGACGACCGGATATCGGAATGACAGGAAATACAATACACTTCATTCAACACCTGCCCGTTTTTCAATTTTTCCGGGTCAGCCGGAACTGTCGGATCAAAAGAAACAAAGGCTTTTTCCTGCCAGAACAGTTTCAACTCCTCAAGCTCATCACCTTCTTCCAGATCTGAATAGTCTTCAACCATTTCCATGAACACGGGTTCTGATATGATTTTGGATGCTTCCAGCAAAAACCCGGTTCCCACAATCAGAAAAACCAGAATAATGGAAACAAGTCCTTTATACTTAAGATGACTTCCCCAATTGGATTTAATCTGATTTACCCGAAGACGCAAACCACGTCTTAAAAAAAACAGGATGCAGCCTGCCACCACCAGACTGCCGAAAAGATTGCGCAGAAATTGAAACGGATCCACAGTGGGATCATAATAATCAAACAGAACAACGGCCGTAACCTGATGAAACGCATGAACAGTCACCAGATATAAAAAACCTGCAAAAACAAAGAAATGAAACAGCCATCGGATTTTACCGGCAGCAAACAGTCTGATCTGAAAAATCGTATTCAAAAAAGACAGGATCAGATTCACCGGGTTTGGATAAAGTCTGCCCGGATTAAATCTGTCAGAACTGGCAGGTTTAAACATAAGGCCTGCCCGCCTGAACCGGACCCATTGAAAAATGCAGCCGGCCGCACATAAAAACAAACTGATATAAAATAAGGTTTCAAACATCATTTTATCTTTTTTCGGGCATGAAAATGATTCACCGCACAAAATGCAGATACACAGGAAACACCTGCCCCGGATTTAAGTCTTGTCCAGTCATTGTGGGCAAGAATGCTGCCTGCGGCATACACATTTTCACACAGCGGCTGGCAGGTTTTGTCCACGGGCCTGAAATCGCTGTCTGTCAGTATCCCTGCCCGGTTGACAGGATGCCCCTGGGGAGAAAAGAAATCCAGTTGATACCACAGGGATCTTTGCTGGGGATGATACACGGGAATATCAAAAACAGTTTCCCTGATGACTTCTCTGTGGGCTGCAAGCCCACGGCCCGGGAATCTTCCGGATGCAAGAATCACCCCTTTGGCGGCAATCTGCGTCCGGAAAGGTTCGCCATCGGTTGTAAAAAGAATTTGCTCATTTTCAAATGCTGTAAACGCGACCTTTACATTATTGAATACCCTGACCTTGTTTTTCAGGATGTGCGTTTCAAAGGCATTTTTTAATCTGAGCCCTGGAATGGACGGCGGCAGACCCGGAATTTCAAAACAGTCAAGCCCTGTCAGGTTTTCCAGTTTTTTCATACTGTCCTGGCTGTTATGAATGCCGCACACCGCTGGAAGACCGAGAATTTCCCTGTCCTGGACGCTTGATTCAATCTGTTTTGCTGTCCTGTGCAAAAATGCGTCATCTTCAAACAGTGCTGCCATGCGCATCACATTAAAATCGCCAGTGAGCTGCGGCACCTGAATGGTCACAGTGGTCACATCCATATGCCTTCTTTTCAATGCCTGGGCAATCAGTGCTGCACTGTACCCTTTTAATCCCTTGAAATCCGCCAGCAGGATTTTCTTTTTCCCGGACCCGATGGAACTGCCCTTGATCATGGTTTGGGGAACAAGAAAGCTGGGTTTAAAGGTGCCTGCGGATGTAAGGATGTTCACATTGGTGTTTTTCGCACTCGAATATTCAAGACCGCCAGATGATAATATCCGGGCTGTAAAATCCAGGCTTTCAAGAATGGTTTTATTATCAATTTTTGAATACGGATGATCGGGATTCTGTTTTCTCAACTGATCCAGCCCATTGAACGGGCTTTCAAGCACCTGTGAGGATTCAACAGGATACACGCCTAAAAAATCCAACAGTCCACTGGTCAGAAAAAAACCGGATGAACTTCCGGTGAGAACCGTATCCAGCCCGAGACTTGCTGCCCTTGCTGCCGCAACCATTCCGGCGATGCCTGAACCAATCACCAGAAGGTCACACGAAATTGTGGCGTTATTTTTCAAGTTCAAGCCCGAACACTCCGCAATGAATCATTTCCTTTATGGAAGACTGGACAATGGCCTGATCCCATAACAAGGCATGCTCCCCTTTCCAGCGCTCATTTAAAAATTTTTTCAACTCCTGTATTCCGCTGGTATCAGACATCTGCCCGGTCTGGTACATGTGAGACAATATCCGTACACTGCAAAAGGCCCCCTGGCAAGGCCCTTTTCCCACACGGCTTCTCACTGCAATGGACGAAAGATCCGGAGTTCCTTTATCTTTGCAGATACTGTTGATGATGGAATCAATAGCACTTGCTGGCACCATTTCACATTCGCAGAGGATGGCATCCCCGGAAGCTTTAAATTCCTTGAATCCGCCATGGGGAATGCCAGGCTCTGACCATTCACCACTCCGGGTGGCAGGCAAAGGGATCACCTCTGTCTGGCAGGCCGCATCCACACCGAGTTTCTCACAGACCCGGTCACAGGTTTTTTCTGCCATCAGCCGGAATGTGGTCAGTTTCCCACCGGTAATGGTGATAAAATTATCCACCCCGTCCCTTTCATGATCCATCAGCGTGTATCCCCGGCTGACATTCCGGTCATCATCGCCACCTGCACTGACCAGGGGCCGGACACCGGAATATGCCCGGACATATCTGCAGGTTGCCAGCATCGGGATCATCTGTGCTCCCTGATCTATGATGTAATCCACCTCATCCACAGTGGGATGAATATTATCCGGATGGTCCACCCGCAAAGACGTGGTTCCCAGAATCGACACCACCCCTCCGGGAACCAGAATATCTGCATCCGTGGCTTTTCGCAGGCGATTAATCACATGACGGGCCAAGCGTCTGCTGGTGACCAGCAGGGTTCCTTTGGAAAATACCATGGGAATAGAAATATCGGCCATCTGCGCAATATAACCGGCCCAGGCACCGGACGCATTAATATAGGTCTGGGCCTGAATTTGAAACGCTTTACCATTCACCTGATTTCGGACATTTGCACGGACAATTTTCTTTTTTTCCATATCAAAGGATTCAAGTTTGCAGAAACTCAGATATCTGGCACCCCTGGAAACAGCATCATTCATATTTTCTATGGAAATTTTAAATGGATTTATGGAGGCATCATTTACCTGATATGCTGCAATAAGATTTGCGGATAAAACCGGCTCAAGTTTTATCGCATCCCGGACAGAAACCGCCTCAAAAGGGATGCCGGCACGGTCACACAGGCCGGGAAAATCCGCAATATAATTTTCATCATCTCCGCGAACCGCGACGAACAGCCCGCCGGTCCGCTGGATGCAATGACCGGCCATTTTTTTTAAAATACGGATTTCACTGTTACATTCAACAGCGGCTTCCGGGTCAGATGCGATATACCTTGCACCGCTGTGCAAAAGGCCGTGATTGCCACCGGAAGCCCCTGCATTCAAATCTTTTTTTTCAATCAGGACAACATCAAACCCCCGCAGACACAAATCCCTTGCAATGCCGGTTCCTGTAACACCACCGCCGATAACCAGCACCTGGGTTTCAATAATTTTTTCCAAAAAAACACGTATTAAGGATTACAGCGGGAGCAGGGTTTATAACCCGCCTGAACCGCGTCCTGGGTTGTGGCAAAAAAATCTGTGCATTTTTTGCCCTGGGCAAAATTACAGTCCTGTGTATGAAAAATTTTTGATTCTGTATTGCCCACAAATCTGAATTCCTGCGCCGCAGGCGTTTCAATGACCGGTTCTTCCGGCACAAATTCTTCTGCCGGTGGCACTTCAATGACAGTTTCTTCAACCACCGGGGTTTCAACAACAGGTTCTTCAGCAACAGGCGGATCTTCAATAACCGGTTCCTCGTCAACCGGTTCCTCAGATACGGTTTCTTGCGCCTGGGGCTCCTGATCCTTGTTCGGAAGCAGAATTTCACGGTTCAAATACATCATCAAGCCGCCGGCAAGAATTAACGTCACCGGTACAACACCCAGCACAAGATCAAAAAATGAAGCAGAAAATATGATAATGGTGAAAATACCAAGTAAAAATGCAACTGCTCCGCCAATAATCATTTTCATAAATAAACTCCTCGATTAGAATAGGTGATCTTTATTTTTTCACACCCTGTTAACCCTGAACTGCCTTTAACCGATGAATACACGAACTTTATCTTTAAACGTCAATAGCATATATTTATATACAGGCCAATACATACAACCTGCGTTTTTAAAGAAATATTTATTTTTCTGATGTATGTAGTTTTATTAAATTCATTTTGTCAAGAGTTACATGGATAAAAGACAGCGCCCCCCTGCTGTCCATCCCATATGCTCAGCAGGATCATCGTAACCGGGACCTGCTCATCCGCCATGGGAACCATGCTAACTGAAACCAAATTTTATTGAATATGCGTCATGACATATAAACTATGTTCCGGCGGCATCGGGCGCAAATCGGAATTATGGGAATAATGAGACGAAAAGATAAGGCTATTAAAGCGGGCGATGCAATTAAGCTGCTTATGAAATGTGAGTATGGAATCCTGTCCACGGCCGACAATAACGGACAGCCATATGCTGTACCTTTAAACCATGTGTATAAGGACAACCATATCTATTTCCATTGAATATGTAGAGCAAGGCAAAGTTTACATCGAAAAACAGGATAAGGTCACAAAAGTGATAAAATTCAGGATTGAAAATTTCACCGGAAAAGTATCACCTGCCACAGACAAAAAGATAGATTGACAAACCACCAGACAATTTTTTATACATCAGAATCGGAAAAAAATCGTTAAGCTTCCTTGTGTCATGAACATGATGTTAAATTCAGGTTTAACTGTATCGTATCTTAAAAAAGGAGAAAAAAATGAAAAAATTTTTAACAGCTGTCTGTTGTTTTGTATTATTTTCCACAAGCATGGCATCTGCCGGACAGGGTGGACTTGGCATGGCCTTGAAAGCCGGGACGCTTGGCGCCGGCATAGAAGGCACCATGGGTATCACCGATACGGTAAATGCAAGACTGGGCTTCAACTATTTTTCAATGGATCATGATCTGACTGAAAGCAATGTGGAATATGAATTTGAACTGGATCTTATGTCAATTGCCCTTCTTCTTGACTGGCATCCGTTAGATAACGGATTCAGATTCACGGCCGGTGCCCTGTACAACGGAAATGAATTTGATGCCACAGGCAAACCCACGGCTGGAAGTTATTCCATTCACAATACAACCTATACCGCCGCAGAAGTGGGCACGTTAAGCGGAAGCATTGATTTTGATGATTTTGCCCCGTATGTCGGCATTGGATACGGCAATGCTGTGGGCAAAAATAAAAGATGGTGTTTTGCTTTTGATCTGGGCCTTATGTATCAGGGATCTCCCGATGTCAGGTTTTCTGCAAACGGCACCAGCTCAGGGATTGCGGCTTTTCAATCCGATTTAGAAGCAGAACGCCGCCAGCTGGAAGACGAACTGGATGATTTTTCATTTTATCCGGTGATCTCATTTGGCGTCAGTTATAAATTTTAAAGTCATCCGGTTCAGCGCTGCAGGGATTCAGGCTTACAATACAGATAAAGTTTTCACTTGACCGAACACCTGTCTCATTCTATAGTTTTTTTTCAAACCAAATTGCCCTGTTCCATAATGATTAAAATGGAGGACAGCCAGACATGAAATTCACCTTGAAAAATAAAATTATTTTCGGTGCCGTCGGAATGCTTGTTTTATTGATGCTCACTTCCACTGTTGCTGTTTCAATTATCATAAACAAACAGAACAGGGCAGCCTCCTATGATTATCTTCAAAAAGCATTCAATATCCTCATTGACGATATTTCAAAAAATCAGGATAAACTGCTTTCTGACTCCCGCAGAATCGCCTCAGTGGACAGCATGGGGGATCGTTTCATGTATATTCTGGATACCGGCAAAGACTCCAAATATGATATGTTAAAATGGACCTATCAAAAAATCGCCGTATCTCTTTTTAATATTGCATCCACCACCAATGCGTCAACAGCAGCCCTGTACAGCAATGCCGGTGATCTGGTTGCATTCTTTAAAAAATCCGACAACCGGCTGACCATCGGCTGGGTACATCAAAAAGACACGGTCTTCACAGGATCATTCAGAAGCGATGAAAAACCAGAAGACAATTCATGGAAGGCGTTTGAAGGCACGCTTGATATTCCTGTCACCATGGAGAGCCCCTTGTCAGACGATGAAAAAATCCAGTTTGAAATTGTGGATTCAATGCTTTGCATCAGCACGTCAATCCCGATCACATCGGTCACCTATGACGTAGAGGCCAATGAAGATGTGGCAAAGCGTTTCGGTGTGGTCAGAGCGTTTTATAAAATAGATGACTCGTTTATTTCAAGGATGACCAAACTTGCCGGTATCCATCTGAATATATTTTCCACACAAAAACTTCTTGTCGGTGATGTCCCGGATTATGCTGCGCTGAAAACCCCTCTGCCCGAAACAAACGATAATTTCAACCTGTCCGGGCAACCGGTCGCCTTTAACACGATCAGCGTCAATGGTCAGGGCTATTTCCAGGGCATACTTCCCTTGTATTCAAATTCACAATTATTAGGTGCTGTTGCGTCTTTTCAATCCACAGCCATTGCCAGAGCAAACACATTTCAGATGATTAAATATCTTGTCATCGTATTTATTCTGGGCATTTTTTTGATCCTGCCCTTTGCCATCGTTTTTTCCAACACCCTGACCAAGCCCATTTCAGAGGTTGTAAACGGTCTTCAGGATGCGGCTGAAGGTGAAGGCGATCTGACCAAACGCCTGAAAGTTAACAGTCATGACGAAATTGGAGAACTGGCCAGATGGTTTAATATTTTCATGGAAAAACTTCAGATGATGATCAAAAGTATTTCTGAAAACACAAATGATCTCACCCGTTCCACTGGAAATCTTTTTACGATATCCTCCCAGATGTCTGAAAATGCAGACCAGATATCCTGCCGTTCTGAAAATGTTTCAACATCTGCCAGCAATATGAGTGTTAACATGGATTCCATGGCCCATGTCATGGAACAGACCGCCACCAATATGACAATGGTCGCGGCTGCCGCAGAACAGATGAACGCCACGATTGTCGGGATTGCACGAAACTCGGAAAAAGCACGAAACATAACGCTTAATGCCGTAACTCAGACCCGGAATACCTCAAAAACCATAGCTGATCTTGGTCAATCCGCACAGGAAATCGGCAAGGTAACCGAGACCATCACCGGTATTTCCGAACAGACCAATCTTCTGGCTTTAAACGCCACTATTGAAGCTGCCAGAGCCGGTGAAGCCGGAAAAGGGTTTGCAGTTGTTGCCAATGAGATCAAGGACCTGGCCAGACAGACCGCATCTGCAACCCTGGAAATTAAAAATAAAATCAAAGGGATTCAAAATGTCACCAGCGGCACCATCGAAGAAATCTCAACTATCCTGAATATTATAAATGATGCCAATGAGATTGTTGCCACCATTGCTGCATCCGTTGATGAGCAATCTGCCACTGCGAATGATATTGCTGAAAATATTGCCCAGGCCAGCACCGGTATTTCTGAAGTAAACGAGAATCTGTCTGCCAACAATACGGCAACTGCTGATATCAGCAGTGAATTGTCCGGGGTCAGCGACTCGATCACAGAAATATCCAACAACAGCACCCAGGTCAATTCCAATGCGCAGGAGCTCAAAAAACTGTCAGATGTGCTAGATGGATTGATCAAAAGGTTCAAAATCTGAGAAATCAGCCAATTTGGTGTAAATACGATGCAGTGCTATGTCAATGATATTCAGAAGGCTCCGCCCTCCCAGGCTTCTTCAAAGGCCACACCGTCACGGATGTGATAAATGCGCTTGAAGATGGGAATGATTTTTTCATCATGGGTTACAACGATGATTGCAGTCTCGTATTGATGTGCCATTTGATTCAGAATTCGGATCACTGCCAGTGCGCGTTCACTGTCCAGGGGAGCAGCGTGCTCTTGCCTGAGCCTGACGGTCCGATCAGACCCACCACTTCACCCGGGCCCACCTGCATGTCTACGCCCTTCAGGGCATCAACAGCCGTGTCCTTTTTTCCGTAGCGTTTTTTTAATCCCTCAATCAGAATGCCTTTTTGAGTCATATCACCCGCCTATGGCCTCGGCCGGATCAACCTTGAGGGCAACCCGAATGGCAATGAGGCTCGACAGTATACAGATCACCACCACAACAATGAATCCGAGCACGGAATCCAGAGGCTCGAGCAGCACATATTTAGGAAAAATCGGTGCCATTAAAAGTGTTGCAGTAATTTTGCCCACCACAAACCCGATCATCCCTAAAGCAATGGCCTGTTGGATGATCATGGACATCCAGTCTTTTAAGGCGGCCAGTGGTTGTCGGCCCGATCTTGTGAGTGTAACGCGCCTCGACCGTACCGATGCCAAACAGTGCCGGGGTAACAGATTTATTTTCTATAACCGTCAACATCACGGGCACCGGGGCAAGGGGGCCTGATCTCAGGGCCACATAAATAAAAAGCACCAGCAAAGGAATACCGATCCCAAGGATAGCCAATGTTCTTTTTTTATCTGTAAAAATTTCATGGATCAGCAACCTGTATCCCCTATGTAAATCCGTTTTCCGCATGTTTTTGAGCAATTGCCGTGGCCAGATCATCCAGCGCACGAAAATCTTTTTCTCCGGGTTTTCCTTTGCAAAGCACAGGGTCCAGCACCTCGACCTTGAGATTGGGAATCATGCCGGCAAGGGTTTCCACGGTTTTTCCGCCCCATCCATAGGAACCGACAATGGACAGAAATTTTACCTGGGGCTTGAGCGCATTTGCCAGAAATGCCGCATAGGCGGCATACGGATGCGGGCCTGCCAGGACCGTGGGAGTACCCACCACAATGGTTGCGGCATCCACTAAGGCCATGGCCAGTTTACCGATATCCGTGACTGCCAGATTAAACAGTTCCACTTTAACCCCTTTGTCTACCAGGGATGCCACAAGATGCTCCACCATCAGTTTGGTGCTTTCATGCATGGATACATAGGGTAGCACCACAATATTTTTAGACGGGCTGCTCACCCAGTCATTATAGGCATCAATGATAAACGAAGGATTCTTGAAAATCTGGCCGTGACTGGGAGCAATCATCTCAATGGGGTAAGGTGCCAGTTTTTCCAGATTTTTTTTTATGATGCTGCGAAAAGGCATCATGATTTCGGCAAAATACCGTTTGGCTGCCTCATACACGCGGCCTTGGTCTGTGACAAACAGATCCGTGGTGGCAATGTGGGAACCGAAAAAATCACAGGAAAAAAGTATTTTATCTTGTTCCAGCCAGGCCACCATGGTTTCCGGCCAGTGCACCCAGGGCGTATAAATAAATTTTAATGTCCTGTCACCCAGGGACAGGATTTCACCATCTTTTACCGGTAGAAATTTTTCATCGGATATTTTAAGCAGATCAATCAACATTTCCTTTGCTTTAGGCGTTGTTATTAATTTTGCCGCTGGATATTTTTCAAGAATTTTCGGAATGGTTCCGGAATGATCCTGCTCAGCATGCAGGGAAACAACAAAATCGATTCTGGGGACATCTTCCAGCTGGGCCATGAGTTCATCGGCCAAAGGCGGATCCACTGTATCCAGCAAAACGGTTTTTTCACTGCCTTTAATCAGATATGCATTATAGCTTGTACCATCCGGTAAAGGGATCAGGGTATCAAACAGACGTCTGTCCCAGTCCACGGATCCTAAACAGAAAACGCGATCGTTCATTTTTCTGGCAAACATATTACAGCCTCCTCATTATGGTTGAAAAATTATCATGACTTCTTTTTTCCCGGTTTTCCATGCTTTGTTAATTCTGAACTTCACCTTATACTCTTTTTACCGGTGTTTCATTGATATAAGTCAAGAACGTAAAATTTTTTAACATAAATTTAATTTTGCGGTTACTTACTGCCTGTTATCAATCAGTCTTTAAAGTTTTCTTTTTCTAAAGTGCGTTCAAATCTTCTGTTTTTTTTGCTTTTGATATTTTTTTGGTGTAACGTGTTCTGAAGCTGTTTGAGGAAATTTTAAAGATTCTTTTATTTTCACGAATATCGCCTAACAGCAAAAATATATTAAATTTTAAGGACATGATTGGCAAGTTGCCCCAATATTAACTTTCAACAATCCTGGTCTGGAATCAATGATTGATTTTCTTTTTCACAGTATCAAAGGCAAGCTTCTTCTATCCTTTTTGATCCTTTTGGGCATGGCGTTTTTTTTTCAATTTTCATATATAGCACCCACCCTCCAGGAACAAAAAATCGAAGAAATAAAAAAAACGCAAGACGGCTTTGCCAAATTTCTATCAGGCGAAATAAATTCTCGATTGGAAAATGCTGCAAAAGAGCTTGAGCAAATGGCTTCTATCCAAAGTATAGTTTCTCTTGACAGAGCGCTTATGGACCAAGCTATTAATGATATAAACAGTTCCAATCATTTTTTTAATTATTATTTTGTGATGGATAAGGACGGCAGGTGGTTATCCTACCCCACACATCCCGAACTTGTCGGAGAAAAAATTCCTTTGGAAAACATGGATTGGGTGTCTGAAACCTTTGAATCCGGGCAGACGGTTTTTCTGGATGTTGTTAAATCAAAACTGGGGACTCTTGTCAGCGGATTTTCAACACCGATAAGAGATGCAGATGGAAAAATCATTGCACTGCTTCGGGGTGTGTTTGTTCTTTCTAAACATAATATTCTTGTGAAATCAGTTGAGGGAATCAAAAAGATAAAGGGGTACAATGCCTATCTGGTTTCTTCCAATGGCTGGCTTATCGCTCACAGCAATGAAAAATTGAATTACGATAAATATAATTCATACAGCATGATGGGTTATGAACCTGTGATAAACGCATTAAAAGGGCAAACAGGGAATGTCAATTACACCTATGAAAAAGATGCGTGGTTAGCCACTTTTTACCCCATTCCTGCAACGAACTGGGGATTAATCGTTCAGCAGCCGCTTGAAAATATTATGCTGACAGCCCAAACAGAATCAAGGTTCATTATTTTCATTATCGTTAGCTGCTTATGCATCGGGCTCTTTATCGCTGCGGTGATTGTCCAGAAAGCATTCAACCCCTTGTTCAAACTGGTTAAGGATATCCAGTCCGGCAGCATGGATAATATTTCAAATTATCCCAAAGACGAAATCGGCCAATTGGCTTTTCAATACAGCAAACTATACACGGATTTATATGCATCAAATAAAATCATTCTTCAGTCGGAGAACAAATTCCGGACACTTTTTGATAATGCCGGTGATGCCATATATATCCACGATTTTGAAGGCAACATACTTAAAGCCAACCAGAAAGCGATTGAGTCTTCCGGATACAAACAGGATGAGCTACTGAATATGAATATTATGGATATTAATTCTTCTGACTCATCCAGGCAGGTTCTGTCTTATATAGAAAAAATCAAATCCGGTGAAAAATTGATTTTTGAATCCATGCACAAAACCAGAACAGGCAATATGGTTCCGGTCGAGATCAGCAGCAGAACAATTGACTATGACCATCGAAAAGCCATTTTGATTATTGTTCGGGATTTGACAGAAAGAAAAAAAACAAGTGAACTGCTGATACAGAATGAAAAGATGCTTTCTCTTGGCGGGTTAGCTGCCGGGATGGCGCATGAGATCAACAATCCTCTTGCAGGCATTATACAAAGCGCCGAAGTTCTGGCAAATCGCCTGGGCAGCGGCAAACGCCTTCCTTCGAATGAACAGGCAGCCCTGGATGCCGGAATTTCAATGGAAGCGCTTCAAAAATATATGATTATCCGGGATATTCCGTTGATGATCAATGCCATAACAGCATCCGGCCTGAGAATGGCTTCGATTGTAAAAAACATGCTGAGTTTTGCAAGAAAGAGTGATCATTCTTTTTCAACACATGATCCTGTTCATCTTATGGACAGTGTATTAAAACTTGCCACCGCAGATTTTGACCTGAAAAAGCATTATGATTTTAAATCCATCGCGCTTCAAAAAGAATACCAGGATAATTTGCCGCTGATTATTTGTGACGGGAATAAGATTCAACAGGTTTTATTGAATATTCTGGGAAATGGTGCGTATGCCATGTTTGAAAAAAGAAAAACAAAAAAGAATTATAAGCCAGAATTCATCCTGAGGATTTCCATGGAAACCGATGCCATGCTGCAAATAGAAATTAAAGACAACGGGCCTGGCATGGATGAAAAAACAAAGAAAAAAATATTTGACCCTTTTTATACAACAAAACCCGCTGGCATTGGTACGGGCCTTGGACTCTCGGTGTCATATTTTATTATCACAGAAGATCATGGCGGAACAATTGAAGTCGCATCCCAGCCAGACAAAGGAACTTCTTTTATAATACGAATACCGGCTAAACCGGCAGAAAATATAAAAACCGATTCCCGCCCTTGAGCTTGATTCTTCAAATGTGCATGAATTGCTCAAACTTCGGTCATATGTGGACAAAGGCTAAAGATGATCGAATCTACTGAATTTTAAATCCAGTGATGTCGAATCATTCACCCTCCTACACCCCTGCGGATCAACAGGATGGGAATTATCCGTGAACCCTAAACCCAAATTTATAAAGGAGGCCCAATGAAAATTTCAACCTGGCTGGATACCAAAGTCAAAGAAAAAATCGATGTGTCACAAATTAAATTACCGGATGATATTTCATATGATAATGATCCGGATGAAATTCTTTTTTTTGAAGAGTATAAGCCTTGCGGATACTTTTGTGCTGAAAATCATCCCTTTTCCACGGTCGAAAGGTTCGGACGCTGGTATTACAGCCGGGGTCAGGACAAAAAGGCCGGCATTCATTCATCAGAAATGAAATGGCATCTGTTTACAAAGGATAAAGATCTGGCACTTGAGACAGCCAAGGCACACATGGGATAGAAAATGTATCGGCATATCAGATCAAAAAAGCCCTTGAGAAATTTTCCCAAGAGCCTTTATTTTTTTATGGTACGCCCGGAGAGATTCGAACCCCCGACCTACGGATTAGAAGTCCGTTGCTCTATCCAGCTGAGCTACGGGCGCAGACAGAAATGATCTTTTACCAAATTGATAAAAAATTGTCCATAAAAAAATTAGAAAATTGTTTTTTTCGGTTAAATATATCGTTTTCATCCCGAATATGATAATGGTATACTAATTTTTTATCAAAAAAAATCAAGATATAGCCAAGGTATATTTAATGTCAAAAGAAGCCAATATAAAACAGAATACAAAATTAACGAAAAAAGATTTTCTTATTGATAGATCAAAAATCAAACCTGCAAATTCAAAAGCACTGGTAAAATCTGATCCCATTCAAAGCTATCTGAATGAAATCAGCAGATACAAGCTTCTCACAAGAGAGCAGGAAGTTGAGCTGGGCACCCGCATACAGGAAACCGGCGATCAGGAAGCTGCATACATCATGACAACATCCAATCTGCGGCTTGTGGTAAAGATTGCGCTTGAATTCCAAAGAATCTGGATGCAGAATCTGCTGGACCTGATCCAGGAAGGGAATATCGGCCTGGTCCAGGCAGTTAAAAAATTTGATCCCTATAAAAATGTAAAATTTTCATATTATGCCTCTTTCTGGATCAAAGCCTATATTCTAAAATTCATCATGGATAACTGGCGGATGGTTAAAATCGGCACCACCCAGGGCCAGCGCAAATTGTTTTTCCGGTTGAAAAAAGAAAAAAAGCTGCTGATCGAACAGGGCTTTGACCCGAAACCAAAGCTCCTATCACAACGGCTGGGTGTATCGGAAAAAGAAATCATTGATATGGATCAACGGCTGGACAACTGGGATTTAAGCCTTGATGAACCTTTAAAGAATGATTCCAATACTGAACGCATTGAATTCATCAATGTGGATGCCTCTTCTTCTGAGGACCGTCTGGCCAAAAAGGAAATTGAGGACATTCTTCATGTCAAGGTTAAAAAATTTAAAAAAACCTTAAACGACAGGGAGCTGGATATTTTTGACCGCAGAATTTTTTCCGACAATCCGAAGACGCTTCAGGAAATCGGAGAAGAATACGCCATATCCCGTGAACGGGTCAGACAGATTGAAAATAATATTATAAAAAAGATGAAAGCGTATTTCAAAAAAGATATGCCGGACTTTGACATGTATGATCACGACCAGTAAATATCACCATATTGCCACCTAACCTCAGGGAAATCAACCATGAACAAATGTCTGATCTGTATTTTTCTTATGTGTATTTTTATGACAGCTGCCACCGGGTGTACGGGTCTTTCACCCCGGACATCCCATGAGGATTCCCTGACAGGCAGAGCAGAAAAACCCATAAAAAAGATTCAGCAGGAAGATCTGTCTGCTGCATATTATTATCTGGAATCCAGAATTCATATCAAGAACCGCAAATACAGCAAAGCGATTATCTCCCTCGAAAAAGCGCTTGCCAAAGATCCTGATTCATTTATTCTGGTTCAGAATCTGATTCAGTTACATGTAAAAACAGGCAATGAGGCCATGGCAATTTCACTTGTGGAAGAACTTGCCCGGAAACACCCGGATAATGTTGATGGTCTGCTCATGCTGATTCAACTAAAAAAAGACACTATCGAAGAGAAAAAGCTGATATCCATTTTAAACCGGATACTGATTCTTGATCCAAAAAACAAGTCAACATTTCTGCGGCTGGGGAAGATATACCTGGATAAAGAAGATGATGCCCAGGCAAAAGACCTGTTCAATAAAATGGTTGAACAGTTCCCGGACTATTATGTTGCATGGTATTATCAGGGTCAGGTATATATGAAAGAAAAAAAATACACCCTGGCTGAAAAAAGCTTTTTAAAAAGCATTGAACTTGAACCGGATCTGATTGAACCCCGTCTGCAGCTCATTCAAATTTATGAGATCAAAAACTCAAAAGAAGAAAAAAAGAAAATAATGGATACCTATAATGATATCCTGAAAATTGAGCCTGAAAATTACCAGGCCCGTTTAGGAAAAGCCCTGTATTATTATAAAAACAATGAAAAACAAAAAGCGGACAAAGCATTTGAAGCGCTTGCACAGCATGTGGACAGCGATTCCCGGCTGATCATGGCAGCCTTTGATGAATACATCTCGGAAAAGAAAAACAATGATGCCGTTATTATTTTTACACAACTGCTCAAATCAGACCCTGACAATGCCACTTTAAATTTTTTTACTGCCATGGCGTATGAATCGGTGGAAAATCCTGAAAAAGCAATTTCACATTATTTTAAAATTCCGCCGGACCATTCCCAATATAAATCCAGTCTGCTGAAAATTGCATATTTATATAAAGACTTGAAGCAGAACCGTAAGGCAACTGCCTTTCTTGAAGAAAAACACCGGCAGCACCCGGAAGATATTGATATCATATCCTATCTTGCATCTTTTTACGAATCTGATTTAAAATATGAAAAAGCCATTGATTTTCTGGAAAAAAAGCTTGAGGATCACCCGGAAAACACATCCCTGCTGTTTAAACTGGGTGCGGTACTGGATAAGGCCGGATACAAAGATCAATCTCTGGATACCATGAATAAAATTCTTCAGATAGATCCGGAAGATGCCAGTGCCCTGAATTATCTCGGATATTCCTATGCTGACAGCGGGATTAAACTGGATGAGGCACTGGCCATGCTTCAAAAGGCCAATGAAATCAGGCCGGACGACGGATATATCATTGACAGTCTGGGCTGGGTCCACTTTAAACGGGGAGAATATGACAAGGCCATTGAATACCTGGAAAAAGCCGCAGAATTGACTTCCTATGAAACTGTCATTGCTGATCACCTGGGCGATGCCTATTTAAAGGCAGATATGCCGGAAAAAGCCAGGCAGGCATATGAAAAGTCCATATCCAATGCCACACAAGAAGATAAGGAAAAAGTCCGGGAGGTCACAAAAAAACTTGAGGCCATAAAAAACAGAAAATGAACTGTAAACGCTCCATACGCTATTTTACCCTGACACTGATTCTTGTTTTTGGCATCACAGGATGTGCCTCACACAGGCCTGTCACAGATCCTGCCCTTGACAGACAGGCCTTTGCACGGGGTGTGGATGCCGCATCCTGCAATCAGGATATTTCATCCAGCAAAGGAAGCGGGTGGGCCATTCTCCAGACTCCTGAAAAAACAGAAAAGTACAGATTTGCATGGGCAGTTGTCCACCCGAACGCTATCCGCATGACCTTTTTTTCATCCGGCTTGCCGATAGAGACAATTCTGATGTTCAAAGATGTCATCACCTTTTTGTCCCACACCGGCCGGCATGACAGATATTCATACTATTCCCTGGACCCGGATATGGAAAGATTTATCCAGGTCCCGGTAAAAATGTCAGAAATTATCCTGATTCTTCTGGGCCGGACACCCATAAAAAGTTTTGACGATGCCTATTATACATCGACAGATGAAACACGCCCGGCTGTTACGCTCAAAAATATCAGTGAAAACCATACACAATATTTACAGTTTGACTCCAAAGGACATCTCAAGAGCCTGACAGTGACAGATTTTTTGAAAAATACAGTTTACAGCCTGACGGTAAATCAATACAAAACCTTTGATGACAGGCAGATTCCGGCTCAGATCATCATTGCGGATGCTTTCCAGCGAAAATTGACGCTGGATATAACTGATTTCAAAGTAAATCCTGAAATAAAAGAAACGGTTTTCAAGTTGACAGGACTTTGATAATGACCATTATGAATGATGTATTTTTCAACCATAATTTCCCAAAGGAGATGATATAAAATGATTCACAGTAATGTAGACAGCGCCAAAAAACCCCAGGGCTGCCCTTCACAGAACAAAGGACAGGACATGGCCGCAAAACAGAAAAAAGAAGAAGAGGCCATCAAAAATTCACTTTCTAAAATAAAACATAAAATTTTTGTTTTAAGCGGCAAAGGCGGCGTAGGCAAAAGCAGTGTATCGGCCAATCTTGCTGCCAGCCTTTCCAAACAGGGGTATAAAACAGGGCTGATGGATGTTGACGTTCATGGGCCGTCCATTGCCCAGATGCTGGGCTTAACTGAACTTCTGGATATCAGTGCCAACCAGATGCTGCTGCCAAAACAGGTCGCTGAAAACCTGAAGGTTGTTTCTGTACAGGCGCTTATGCAGGATAAAGACCAGGCTATTATCTGGAGAGGCCCGGCCAAAACCGGCATGATCCGCCAGTTTGTCAGTTCAGTAGACTGGGGGGAACTTGATTTTTTGATTATTGATGCCCCTCCGGGAACCGGTGATGAACCCCTGACAGTTGTTCAAACCATCCCCGAAGCTTTGGGCGTAATTGTAACAACCCCCCAGGAAGTGGCGCTGGCTGATATTCGAAAATCCATCTCCTTTTGCAAAACCGTCCGGTTGAAAACACTGGGAATTGTGGAAAACATGGCAGGGTTCAGTTGTCCCCACTGCCATCAGCATATTGACCTGTTCAGCTCCGGTGGCGGAGAAAAAACAGCAAAAGCCAGCGGACTTGAGTTTTTAGGATCGCTTCCCTTTGAAACCAAAGTGGTTGCTTCCGGGGACAGCGGCACGCCAATGATGTTTAACAATGAAGACACCGCCTTTACACGGGCCTTTGATACCATTGTCCAGAATATTTTAAAGCAGATCAAATTATAAGATTGAACCCTACCTTTAAAAAAGCCGGAGAACTCAAAGATTTTCTGAATCTCAGAGAAAAGAAAAATCTTTCTTCTCTGGCTTGCTTCAGTACCAGCGCTGTCCGCCGCCGCTTCGAAAAATTCAGGGAAAATGACTACCGCCAGGATTTCAGTGCGGATGCAGACCGGATTTTAAATTCCATGGCATTTACCCGATATATTGATAAAACCCAGGTTTTTTCTTTGATCAACAATGATCATCTCACCCACAGGGTCATCCATGTCCAGCTTGTATCCAGAATTGCCAGAACCATTGGCCGGTATCTGGGCTTGAACGAGGATCTTATTGAAGCCGCAAGTCTGGGTCATGATATCGGTCATCCGCCGTTCGGGCACGATGGCGAAAGATTTCTTTCCAGACTGACCCAGAAACACGGGGCCGGTTTTTTTCACCATAACCTGCAGAGCATACAGTTTCTGGACAAGATCGAAAAAAAAGGCAACGGCTGGAACCTGACGCTTCAGACCATGGATGCCATTATCTGCCATAACGGGGAAGCACACTCAGAAAAGCTTGTTCCCCGGAAAGACCGTTCTTTTGAGGAGTTTGATGCCATTTTGTCACAAATGCAGCAGTCAAACGCCTGCGATGCCATTCCCATGACCATGGAAGGCTGCGTGGTGAGAATGGCAGACACCATCAGTTATATCGGGCGGGATCTTGAAGATGCTATCCGGCTGAACCTTGTGGACCGGAAAAACATCCCAAAGGAATGCAAACGTATTCTCGGCGAAACAAACGGAACAATTGTCTTCAGCCTGGTTACCGACCTGATTTCCAACAGTCTTGATCAGCCCTTCATCGGTTTTTCACCGGAAGTGTCCCAGGCACTCAAAACCCTTAAGGCATTCAATTATAAATATATATATAAAAATCCTTTAATAAAAAAACATCTGTCTTCCATAGAGGATATTTTTAAATATCTGTTTGAAATACAGTTGGAAGATCTTGAAAAAGAAAACACCCGATCTGTTATTTTCACCGATTTTTTAAACGGCATGACACCTGAATATCGCAATACCCATTCAAATGCCCAGATCGTCAGGGATAATATCTCCGGAATGACCGATTCCTATTTTATCCGGATGGCGCCGGACCGGCTTAAACCGGATGCCATTGAAAATGTTTGACAACAGGCTATACCGGAAACAGCACCATAAAAAAGGACTGGTTTCCTTTGATATAACAGTTAAGGAAACCAATCTGAACATACAGGCCCGGTCTGATCTGTCCCGAATCGCCATTAAATCCGTTCTGGAATGCAGAAATTATATAGAAAATTATATTGACCTGTATCCGGAATTTGCCACTTCTTTAAAACCCTTGAACCCGTCCGGAATACTTCCACCTGTTATCCGGGAAATGATCCAGGCCGGCATAAAAGCAAATGTCGGCCCCATGGCTTCAGTGGCAGGAATCATTGCCCAGACTGCAGGCAGATCCCTGCTGGAATTCTCATCGGAAATCGTGGTGGAAAACGGTGGTGATATCTTCATCAAATCAGACACCGACACCCTGTTCGGCATCTATGCACAGAATTCACCCTTTTTCATGACCACCGGTATTCAGGTGAAAAAACAAAGCGCCCCCTATGGCATCTGTACGTCTTCAGGGACTTTGGGTCATTCCAGAAGCTTTGGCACAGCCGATGCCGCAACGGTTCTGGCAGACTCATGTCCTCTTGCAGATGCGGTTGCAACAGCCCTTGGAAACAGAATTTTATCCCCTGCCGATATCAAACCGGCCATAGACTGGGGAAAATCCATTGATGGTGTTCAGGGTATGGTGATCATTCAAGGCAAGCATATCGGCCTTTGGGGCAACCTGGAACTTGTCAGGCTGGATGGTTAACCGATTCAGTTATAACGCCCCCGCATGCTGCAAATGTCAAGAATAAGGGATTAAATATTGATTTTATTTTTAGGGTTGATTAATAAATAATAACTTGCTTTATGTCAATAAAAGCAAAGATAAAAGGAATGTTAAATGGAGAATGATCGCTCTTAACCTTTTTAAACAGTTAAATGTTAATCCTTAGGATGTAAAATGAAAATTTATGCAGTAGCAGATATTCATGGGAAACCCGAATATATTCAGCAGATCCATGATGAAATTTCACAAAACAAACCGGATGTGCTGATCATTGCAGGAGATATCACCCATTATTTTGATTCGCGCAAAGCCATTAAACAACTCAAGGATATCAAAATTCCTGTGTTTGCCATCCGGGGGAACTGGGATTTCAAGGTTGTTGAAAATATTATCCGTCGCCAGGCAAATATGCAGTTGCTCACCCCGACCCCTGTTGACCATGAAACACTGAATCTTATCGGATTCAATGGTACCTTTTTTCTGCCCTTTCTTTCAAAAATCTGTATCATGGAAAAACGACTGATCAATTTTGCAGCGCCGCTGATCACAAAAGACACCATTGTCGTTGCTCACCCGCCGCCAAGAGGGATTCTGGACCAGGTGGCAGGAAAATACAGTGCCGGAAGCTTTGGTCTTAAAAAACTGATCCAGACCCATTCTCCGTTAATGGTGCTGTGCGGTCATATTCATGAACAATCCGGCTATCAATATTATAAAAATACACTGGTTGTGAACTGTGCAATGAATAAAACCTGTGGCGGGGCCATCATAGAGTATGATAAAGCTGTAACTGGCAGAAAACTTACAGTGAACATGATAACAACTTAACGATAAAAACAAGGCAGGGAAAATAAAATATGTGTGAATCCAATGTGTTTTTGAAAAAAGGCCAGGATGAAGAGCTGATCATGGAAAATGTAGCCGCCATCAGTCCCGTGCGTGAGGGCGTTTTTTTACTTAAGGGACTTTTAGGCGAAAGCATGGAAGTAAACGCCATTATTGAAGATATTAATCTTATGGGACATAAAATAACACTCAAAGCCCTGTAATGAAAAAATTTTCAGATTATCTTCAGGCCATTGCCCGGACCAATCACCCGGGCAATGGCCTGAAGACCCAATGGTTGTTTTACTGCGGCATGCTGTTTCTAAGCCGGGATAAATGGTGGGGTGATTTCAGGCATCGCCCTTCCAGGCATGAAGGAATCGACATCTGCTGGCACAGGAATGAACAAACACATGAGGTTCACGGATTTACACCCGAGACCCGGATACCTGCCATGGAAAACGGAACTGTAGTCAATATCTGTGATGATTTTTTAGGCCGGACACTTGTTGTGAAACAAAAAATTCCGGAAGCTTCAGAATTTAAGATTATTTTTACATATGCCCATATTGTTCCTGAAGCAAACATCTTAATCGGGCAGCAGATTAAAAAGGACCAGGTGATTGCAACCGTCTGTGACACACAAAAAAATCCTCAGCTTGTGCCTCACCTGCATTTTTCGTGCTTTGAGATCATCGAACCTGTCCCTGAAACCCGTCTGGACTGGAATGTGTTCACAGACCCGGAAAAAGTCAACATGATTTGCCCGGTTTTCTTATGAAATACAAATTTTTACTTGATTTTCATTCTTCAGGATACAGGTTTCCTAAAGAAGAATTGAAATAAACGGCAAATTGATCTATGATCGCAGTATTTTTAGCCATATACTGTCAGACAAACATTGGAGCGGATAAATGAAGGGAGCGGATAAATGAAGATATTACTTAAAACCCTTTTGCTGCTGATTGCCCTGTCACTGGTTGGTGCGGTGGTCTATCAGAACCTTGAGTATTTCATGACCCGGAATACACTTACCATCCATATTGAAAAACTGAACTGGACCTGGACCACACCGGCGCTTGAAAATATTTTCTATATCGGCATCTGCTTTCTTGCCGGTCTTTTTTTAAGCAGTGTTAAGGGGTTGCTGGTAAAACTGGATTTAAACAGGATCATAAAAACCAAAGAAGACGAAATTAAAGCACTTGAAGAAAAAAACAATGTGCTGAAAACAGAACTGGAGGTTTTTCAGCATGACCCCTATATTAAAAAAGGCCTTGAGAAAAAAGAATCTGCGCTTCAGGAAACTGCAATTGACCAGCAATAATCCCAACTGCCCATGAGTCAAAAAAAAAATACGCCCATGATGGAGCAATACCTGGCCATCAAAAATTCATATCCAGACACTATCCTGTTCTACCGGATGGGTGATTTTTATGAAATGTTCAATGAGGATGCTGTCAAAGCAGCCGCCATACTTGAAATCGCCCTGACCTCAAGAAATAAAAACGATACCGATCCCATTCCCATGTGCGGATTTCCGTTCCGTGCAGCAGACACCTATATTTCCAAACTGATTCATAACGGATGCAAAGTGGCCATCTGTGAACAGATGGAAGATGCATCGCTCACAAAAGATCTTGTAAAACGGCAGGTTGTGCGGGTGATCACGCCGGGCACGATCTTGAATGAAGCCCTGCTGGATAAATCCGCCAATAATTTTCTGCTTGCCCTGTGTAAAACCCGGCAGGCCTGCGGCATAGCCTATCTGGATATATCCACCGGAACGTTTAAAACCACCCAGGTGGATGATCAGACATCTGCCATCCCGCACAGGCTCATTGATGAAGCCTTGAAAATTGACCCCAAAGAAATTCTTCTGCCAAAAAACTTTGAGAAAGATCCGGGCTATGACGTTTTAAGACAGGCCTTCACCGGCAGGCAGATCACCTATCTTGACAAGGAAGATTTTTCTTTTGAAGATGCAAAACAGCGGCTTTTGCGGCAATTCAAAACCCGCAGTCTGGAAGGTTTTGGCGCTGAAAATCTTCATGCATCGGTCTGTGCTGCAGGCGCCATCCTCAGTTATGTCAAAGACACCCAGATGCAGGACACAGAGCATGTCTATATGCTGACCCCCTATGATTTAAATCATTTTTTGATCATTGATGACAGATCCTGCAAAAACCTTGAACTTCTTGCTAATATCCAGACCCTGGATAAAAAAGGCACCTTGATCCATGTGCTTGACCGGACGGTTACGGCCATGGGCTCCCGCCTGATTAAAAACTGGATTCGATATCCGCTGATTGATAAACAGAAAATTGACCAGCGCCTGGACTGCATAGAAGAAATTATCAATGCCTCCCATATCCACAAACTGATTATCAATCATTTAAAATCCGTATATGACCTGGAACGTCTGGGCAGTAAAATTTCCATGGGCCAGGGCAATGCAAGGGACTTGCTCGCACTTAAAAATTCTTTAAGAAAACTGCCTGCCCTGTTCAAGGAATTATCCTTGTTTAAAAATCCGCTGTTCAACGGCAGTTATCTTGAAGATCAGCAGATTTTAATTCAAAATGCAGCCAGACTTTCAGATACAATCGAATCGGCCATCCGGGAGGATGCCACCCACGTGCTGAATGAAGGCAACCTGATCAAGGATGGCTACAACACGGAACTGGATGAACTGATCCTGATCTCCCGGGATGGAAAATCATGGATTGCCAGAGCCGAGGCCCTGGAAAAAGAAAAGACCGGCCTGTCCTCGTTAAAAATCAGATACAATAAAGTGTTCGGGTATTTTATTGAAGTCTCCAAGGGCCAGTCTAAATCCGTTCCTGATAATTATATCCGCAAACAGACCCTTGTGAATGCCGAAAGATTTATCACCGATGAAATGAAGCAGGTTGAATCCACCATTCTAAATGCCCAGGAAAAACGAAATGCCCTGGAATATGACATCTTTTGTTCCATCCGGGATATGGTAATCTCCCAGGCTGCTGACATTCTTAAAATAGCCGATTTCATCGCCACTATCGACACCCTGCAGGGGCTTGCCCTTGCAGCGTCGGAAAACCGCTATGTAAAGCCGGATATCCATAATAACAACACCATACACATCCAAGACGGGCGACATCCTGTGGTGGAAAAAATGATCCAGGGGGAACGCTATGTTCCCAACTCCATTGAAATGGATGGTGAGTCCAATCAGGTTCTGCTGATCACCGGCCCGAACATGGCAGGAAAATCAACGGTTTTAAGACAGGTGGCACTCACGGTACTCATGGCCCAGATGGGATCATTTGTTCCGGCCAAAAAGGCATCCATCTCGATTACAGACCGGATCTTCACCCGGGTGGGCGCACTTGACAACCTTTCCTCGGGCCAGAGCACCTTTATGGTGGAGATGGAGGAAACCGCCAATATTGTAAACAATGCCACCCCGAACAGCCTGATCATCCTTGATGAAATCGGAAGAGGCACCAGCACCTTTGACGGGATGAGCATTGCCTGGGCTGTGGCCCAATACCTGCACGATCTGGACGGCAAAGGTGTAAAAACACTTTTTGCAACCCATTACCACGAATTGACCCGGCTTGAACAAACCCTTCCCCGCATTAAAAATTTTAATATTGCGGTGAAAGAATTCAATGACAATATCGTTTTTCTAAGACGCCTTGTAAAAGGCGGAACAAATAAAAGTTACGGTATTCAGGTGGCGCGTCTTGCAGGCGTTCCGGATACCATCATTGATCATGCCAAACATATCCTTGCCGGCATTGAACAAAACAGCACCCCGGCAGATATCCCGCAGGCACCACCGATAAAGACAAAAACAAAAAAAACTAAAGATCGGAATACGGATCTTCAACTGGAATTATTCAGCCAGGAGGACACGTGTTTAAAAAAAATGTTGGAAAAGATTGATATTTCAAGTATTACTCCCCTTGAAGCCTTGAACTTATTAAACGACTTAAAACAAAGAAGCATCAAATAAGGTATGATTAAGCTTAAAAACTCAAATTTTTCAATTATATTCACTATCTTTTTTTTAATTACCCTGTTTATAGCCAGTGACAAGGCCTTTGCCACCACGGCAAAAGAAAGATACCTGCTGGCTGACTCCAGCTACAAAAAACTGAGAAATTCTGCAAGCAAACAGAAAAAAGCCTCGGAATGGCTGAATTGTATCAGCAAATATGAAATCATCTACCGGGTTCATCCGGAAAGTTCATGGGCGCCTGCAGGTATGTATAAAGCATCCAGTCTCTATCTGACGCTGTCAAAATTATCCGGGAATACAACATATGAAGATCAGGCATTGGATCTGCTTCAAAGAATACAGAATAGATATCCAAAAAGTTCATATGCCGGCCGGGCTGCTACTTTAATGAAATCTCTCAATATTTCACAGCAGCAGCCTTCGAAAACCGAGAAAACGCTCACTTCTCTGAAATACCGGACAAAAGATGACGGTAAAATTAAAGCATTTAAAGAACAGATAGACGCAAAAGAAGAAAAAAAACAAGACCGGGAAGAGAAAAGACAGGAAAAACTGCAATCCGCCTATGAGCAGAAAATTGTTATCCCTGATACCCTTCCTGAATATTCTGCCGCAAAGCCCACTGAGGACACCACGATTACGGATCTCAGATTCTGGTCCAATCCTGAATATACCCGGATTGTTGTGAATGCGGATGCAGAGCGGGACTATTCTCACCGGTTACTGAAAAAAGATCCGGACATCAACAAACCCTTCCAGCGTCTGTATGTGGACATTGAACAGTCAAAACTGGGGGGAAAAGTGGCAGAACATACTCCCATCAATGACAATCTGCTCAAGCAGGCCCGGGCAGGCCAGTATCTGCCGCACACCGTCCGTGTGGTGGTGGATATCAAATCTTTTGAAAATTACAAAATATTTTCATTAAAAGATCCGTTTCGAATTGTTATTGATGTCTGGGGAAAAGATTCAAACGGTTCCCAGGCATCCGGCAGTATTGCCGATGCAGAACCACCAAGAGAAGCACACTCCATCATCACAACCGACAATCTGCAGTCCTCTGACATCGCACGACAACTTGCCCTTGGTGTTCGAAAAATTGTCATCGATCCCGGACATGGCGGCGCAGACCCGGGCGCTCCAGGATATTTCAAAGGTGTCTGGGAAAAGGATATTGTGTTGAAGATTGCCAAAAAACTGGCGGTTATATTGCGGGACAAGCTTAAATGCACCGTAGTCCTGACCCGGTCAAAAGATGAAAAATTAACGCTTGAAGAACGAACTGCCATTGCCAACACTGAAAAAGCAGACCTGTTTATTTCACTTCACTGCAATGCGGCTAAAAACAGAAATCTGGCCGGAATTGAAACATATATTCTGAACCTTGCCACCGATGATCAGGCCATCGCTGTTGCAGCAAGAGAAAATGCAACATCCAGAAAAAATATCTCTGATCTTGAATATATCTTAAGTGATTTGATGAAACATGCAAAAATTGAAGAATCCACCCGCCTGGCAAACGTTGTTCAGGCGTCTTTTGTCAGCAGTATGAAAGCAAAATATACCGGTATCCATGATCTGGGAGTCAAAAAAGCGCCCTTCTACGTTCTTTTAGGTGCAAGAATGCCGTCTATTCTTATTGAAGCATCTTTTATCAGCAATAAAGAAGAATGCCGGCGCCTCATGAGCAATGAGTATCAGGCACATGTAGCTGAGTCCATTGCACATGGAATCGAAAAATACATACAGACAACCAATCCAAAACAGTTATAGAAGCGGAAGTTTAATTGTAAACGCAGTGCCGCCTCCGGGTTTGGAAGAAACGGAAATACTGCCTTTATGATTTTCTACTATGATAAAATAGGAGACAGAAAGACCGAGCCCTGTTCCCTCACCGACATGTTTCGTTGTAAAAAAAGGTTCAAATACCCGTTTTTTAACTTCTTCATTCATGCCCGGACCGTTATCCTTGATCTCGATGCAGACCATATTGTCTTCTTGAAAGATCTTCAGTTCAAAACAGGGGGAATGTCCATCAGGCATCGACAGCATGGCCTGTGCACCGTTGGATAGCAGATTGAGAAATACCTGCTGAATTTCACTGGGTTTGCAAACAACCCCCGGGATGTCCGGTTCATACTCTTTTTTGATTTTAATCAGTTTAAAATCAAATTTCTTTTTAAAACTATAGTCACTTTCGGCAAGCATCAGGGTTTTATCCATGAGATCACAGATATCTTCGGGCAGAAAGCCTGAATTGCTTTTTCGCGAAAAAGAAAGCATATTTGATACAATGTCCGCTGCACGTCTGCCTGCATCCAGAACCAGATCCATCAGCCGGTAAACACTGCGTTTTTCCATATATGCCTGAAGCGTATCAAAATCCAGTCCCAGCTCTTGCGCAGTTTTAAGATTGACCGGCAGTCTGTCCCTGAGACGACCCAAAATAACCTGGGTGTTCTGCAGGATACCGGCAAGCGGATTGTTTATTTCATGCGCCATGCCTGCTGCCAGACCGCCAATGGAAACCATTTTTTCCGAATGAACCATCATTTCTTCAAGTTCTTTTTTCTCCATATCTCTTTTTTTAAGACACAATGCCTCTACAAGCGCTGTGGCAAGTGTTTCCCCGGCATTGATATCATCTGCATCATACTCACCCTGTTTCCTTGCAATGATAATCATGCCAAGGACCTCAGAACCCAGTTTCATGGGAATCGCCAGAAGTGAATCAATCATCAGACGGTTCTCGGGAAAATTTCTGAATTCATCATGTGAATCAGAAGCGCTGGCCACTATTGTTTTCTTTTCCTGAACAACTGTTTTCCGGATCCCTGCGATTTCCTGATCTCTGGATAAAATAACCTGGTCTATGCCTGAAATGGAGCAGTCCTTCAGGATCTGGTCTGAAATGGCAAGCAGATCCATCCTCGAAGCGCTGTCCTTTTGAAATTCACCGATAAAACAGTACTGGCCCGGTATAACTTTAAGTATCGTGAAAAGAAATATATGGGCGATTTCTTCATAGGTTTCCACCTTCATGGTTTTTTGAAAAAAATGATTCACAGAAGTAATCACCTGGCTTTGCTTTAATATCTTTTTTTCATTAATTTCTTTCAGGCGGATCTGCGTTTCAAGATCTTTGTTGGTTAAGGCAAGAGCATTGATTTTTTCTTTGATCGCATCGCGCATCAGGGCAAAATTACGCGATAATTCCCCGATCTCCCCTGAAACATTGGAAGCGATGGTCCGGTCCAGATTTCCAGAAGCAATTTCAGAAGCAGCCACTGTCAATTCGCTCACCGGACGTGTGAGCCTGTTTATGGTCAGAATAAGAAGAGAGCACAGGACCACAATACCGATAAAGGTAAACCCCAGAATCTGGGTTTTAAAGGCATCCAGTTTGTCTTCAATCAGGCTTGTGGAATATACCACATTCACCTGACCCAGTTTTAACCCCTTATGAAAGATAAAAAAACTTCTGCCAATGTCTTTTCCCTTTGGATTTTCAAAAGTTCGGTAAAGATGGATATCAATATCATATTCCTTGAATGAAATACTTTTCATGTTGCAGTCTTCAAAAAAAGTTTCCATATTCATCCGGATGGTTTCCCTGTCCACATTATAAACAGGAATCGCATTGACAAGCTTCATCATATAAATGGATTTTTTGATCTGATCATTCAGGGTATTAAGTTCAGATTCTCGGATTTTATCTACAAAATAAAAACACAGGAATAAATTGATTATCGAGCTGATGGTGATAACGGAAATAATGATTTGTGTTCGGAATTTCAAAAAAGAGCTTCCTGTAAAATTAAAGTTGTCTTATCATCATTGAACAAAAAAACCTCACACAGAAACCGGCACATCCATGGAAACCGATTGAACAAGCTCTCTGTAGTCGGAAGAGGCGGTTGACCCCGGTGCAAATTCAAAGATTGACTTTCCATAGGATGGCGCCTCAGAAAGGCTTTCACAATACCGGATCGGTGTACACATATATTCAGGATATAATTTCTGAAGCTGGGTCAGTATTGTTTCCGGTCCTTTTATACGTGTATCCATAAACGTCGGAACAATATATTTTAATACCACTTCCTTTCGATATTTCTGAATGGATCCCAGACTTTTCATAAATTCGGAAAGTCCCTGCAGCGGCATGACTTCCAACGCAACCGGAACCAGAACTTCAGTGGCGTAAAACAAGACATTAACGATCAGTTGATCCCATCCGGGAGCAGTATCAATGATAACATAATCATAGCGGTGTTCGATCTCTTTCATGGCTTCAGCCAATGTCCATTCAGCCCCGAAACTTTTTCGGTCAATGATTCGTTTGACACCGGCAAGTGCTTTGCCGCCTGAAAGCAGCCAGAGATTTTTTCTGGCCCTGATAACGCATTCTTCAGGTGCCAGTTCCTTTGTCAGAAGTTCAGTCAGCCCTGCCCGGGGTTTTTTACCCAGATTATATGCAGACTGACCCTGGGTATCTGTATCCACCAACAGGACTTTATAACCGGCAAGGGCCAGACCTGCACTTAGATTCACCGAGGTGGTTGTTTTGCCGACACCCCCTTTGCTCAAGGTGACACAGATTCTTCGGATCGGCGCTTTGACATCGCCGGATTCTTTTTCCTCAGCGTCATTTTCAACCGGTTTTTCTATCTCAGGTACATCTTTTTTATTTTTGAAAAATTTTTCTGTGTTCTCTTTGTTTTCCTGTTTTGGAGGCATATCAAGTTGAACAGGAAATTTATGACCACAGGATTTACATCGTGCGGTTATTTTACCTGAAGATACATTTTCCTGGAGGGCTTCTAAATCGACCTTATGTTTTTTCTCACATTTAGGACAGACAATAATAGCCACTGATCCTCCTTTTTAACTTCCTCAAGAATACCATTTCAAAGGATTTACCTGTCTTATCTAAGAACTTTAACAAATTAATTTTTCTGTGACGTATCAAAAGGCATATCATCATCAGTCAACAACTGATTTTTCATTTTTGATACAATTTGAAAAATCTTTTGCGCTTCATTTTCCGAAGCGTCCATCCACTGTATGCCACACTGCAGCGCTTTGTTTTCACCGGCAGAAACATGAATCACCCGGCCCTGAAGGCTCCCTATAAACACATCAAATATGGTGAGCTCACAATTGGAAAGCGATTGTTCAACCTGAAATTCAGACATCTCATTAATCAAAATCCTGACACCGTCAAAACAGATATCCAGGACAGGATAGCGCCGGGTATTTATCATAACCCAGACTTTCAGCGGATCTTCTACCGGGACACGAAAAGATTTACGGATATAATCCGTTTGATCAGGACCCGTATTCAATTTGTTGAATTCAGCAGACTGTTTATCCACAGGGCCACCTTTAAATTAAGTGAGCGTTATTTTAAAGTCACATTTTAAAGAAAAACATACCAATAATGAGTGATCCAGGCAAGTAAAATCATTCCATTCCAATATAAAAAGGGCGTAAACCGGAAAAGTTTACGCCCTTTTATTTACAGAAGATATACTAATTTAAATACTGTAAATCAGTGACCAGCAGCTGCTTTGAGTGCATCAACTGCAGGTGTGATTGCAGGATGAACAAAAAGAAGAATCATTGAAACAACAAGTGCATAAATACAGAGAGATTCGATCAATGCAAGACCGATCAGCATGTTCACCTGAATTTTACCAGCAGCTTCCGGGTTTCTTGAAATACCGGACATTGCGGCATTAAGACCCATTCCCTGACCAAGCGCACAACCAAATGCTGCGATACCGATTGTAAGACCTGCTGCCCATACACTAGTTACTAGAAATTCCATGTTTAACTCCTTAAATATAATTAAATATAATAATATAAAAAAACGGGGCTTCTTCCAAATCCCGTAAAACTCTTATCAATGTGCTTCTTCAATTGCCCCGGCAATATACATCGTGGGGAGAAGGAAAAAAACAATTGCCTGAATCAAAGAAACCAGTATACCCATTGCCATGATCGGAAGGGGAACCAAAAAGGAGCCGGCCAGCATAAGCAGAATACCCACAACAAGCTCATGACCCATCATATTACCGAAAAGACGCAGAGACAAAGACAGAACACGTGCCAGATGGCCGATAATTTCAATAATCAGAAACAACGGCATCAGGGCCGGTACGGGTCCCAGAAAATGTTTGACATATTTTATCCCGTGCATCTTTAAACCGATCACATGACTCCAGCTGACTACAATAACTGCCAGTGCAAATGAGGTGTTAATACTGGCAGTCGGAGGATAAAATCCAGGAACAAGCCCGAACAGGTTTCCCAGAAGAACAAACAAAAAAACAGTCAACAGCAGGGGGTAGGATTTTCTGCCCTCTTCTCCGGCAATGCCGACCATAAATTCTTCAAGACCGGAAATCACAAGTTCAAAGACATTCTGTGCAGTTTTCGGGACAATGGAAACACTTTTTCCCCCCAGCCAGCCTAAAATGACCAACACAACCATTGCCACCCACATATAGGTCACATGCGGATGAGCTCCGGCCCATTCTTCCAACCCAAACATCTTAAATATTGATGTCATAAACAACCATGGATGTTCCATTTTTTATACAGCCTCCTTGAAAAAAATTCTTTTTAGCTCAAGCGCAGTAGCCAGAAATATGCTTGCTACAACAACCGACAGGCCAATGACAAGGCCCAGCGGATGAACAATATGTTTTGATATAAGCAGGGCAATAATCACACCGGTTGCAACAAACCGGATACAGTATCTGATCAGGACATTACTTACAATGGAGCGTCCCTTTGCCAATACAGCATCAGAATTCAATCTGTTTTTAAGCGTATTTTTCAAAAAATGAAAATTTATGACAACAATCAGCCCGCCCAGAATGATTCCCATGGCAAATTTTACAGGTGCCATCATCAGACCTGCGGACCCTGCAACCAGCAGTACAAGCCAGTTGGTCTTAGTTACAAAATTTACAATTTTTTGAAGATCCTGCATTAATATTTACTGCCTTTTTTTCCTGCCCGAATAATATTGCTGAATCCGGCTGCTATTCCAACCCCCAATCCTATCAGCAACAAAACAGGTTGTGTATCAAATGCCCTATCCAGCCAGAACCCGGCGGCCATGCCGATAACGATAGACAACGCCACCGATATGCCAAGACTTGCAAAATAGGCAAGTTCTCTTACGGTTTGACCAGTTTCCTTCTTCATTCATGCCTCTTTTTTTGCTTTCTTTCAAAGCCGTAAAAGATCAATTTATCTTGAGTGCAAATATCATAAGCCGCCGGACAAGTCAACGTGAAAAACATCAAATTATGCTCAAAAATCCGGTGTCCTGAGCATGCATGACTTCACCGATCTGCCAGGCATTTCCTCCAAGAATTTTAATCTGGTTTTCAAAATCCCGGGTTCTGCCTTTATCAAGGAAAACCAAAAGCCCACCGGATGTCTGCGGATCAAACAGAATGTCTGCCAGTGCACGGCTGACAGACGGATCAATATGTGTCAAATCGTTAAAAAAGCGTTTATTTTTATGGGCACCTGCCGGAACAAGCCCCATGTTTGCAAAATCCAGTGCATTTTTTAAAAGAGGAACATTTTGTGAATCCAGCAGGATATTTTTTTTCGACCCTTTGGCAACTTCCAGCAGATGACCTGCAAGCCCGAATCCGGTCACATCCGTACACGCATGGACTTCAAAGTTTTTCATCACCATTGCAGCTGTTTTATTCAAACACGACATGACACCCACAGCTTCCTGTATATCTGATTCTGATGCAAGCCCTGCCTTGATGGCAGTGGAAATAATCCCGGTGCCCACAGGCTTGGTCAAGAGTATTGCATCCCCTGTTCTTGCGCCGGTATTTGTCAGGATGCTGTCCGGATGTGCAATGCCGGTCACTGACAATCCATACTTGAATTCAGGATCATCCACAGAATGCCCGCCCACAAGCACCGCACCGGATTCATTGATTTTATCAATCCCGCCCTTCAGTGTTCGGGCAAGGATATCCTCATCCAGATCACAACTGGGAAAACAGACGATATTCATCACTGTGATGGGGACACCGCCCATGGCATACACATCACTTAAAGAGTTTGCTGCTGCAATCTGACCGAACTCATAGGGATCATCTGTTATGGGGGTTAAAAAATCCAGCGTCTGAATCAGGGCTGTTTTTTCATCCAGCAGGTACACACCGGCATCATCGGGAGAGTCAAGACCGACAATCAGGTTTGGGTGGGCTTTTATTTCAAGGCCCTTTACAATTCGATCCAGCGTCCCCGGATCCAGTTTAGCCGCTCAACCGGATGCCTTGACCTTCTGGGTCAGCAATATTTTTTCTATTTTTCCCATATCTAAACTTTTTTTTCAGATCCTATATCTTTAACATTTGTTTTCAGTGCCTGTTTTACGTCAAAATTGTTAAACCATGGAAATAACACAGGCAAACCGGCCGGTAAATTTCTGGGCCCGGTACGAATAAAACTCCCTGGTATTACATTTTGTACAGATATTCATATTCTCTATATGATTTTCCTTGACTCCTTTTTCAAGAAGCTGGTCAGCACTCATCTGCCAGAAATCAAAATATTCTGTATCCTGAATTTTATATTGCCATAAATTTTGCGGGATCTCATCTTTATAATTGATGAATTGTGCACAGCACGGCCCAAGAGACGGCGATATGCACGCCTTGATATTACCCGTCTGACAGTTAAATTCCTCCACCATTTTATCCAGACATTTTCCAATAATATTTTTAATACTGCCGCGCCATCCGCTATGCACATTGGCAATAACTTTTCTTTGTGCATCATACAACATGACTGCCTGACAGTCAGCCACCTGAATAACAAGAAAAACGCCTGTCATATCACTGATAATAGCATCTGCAGTATAAATTTCCCTGCCCGGTTCAAATATCAAGGAAAAATCATTATCCTCTTTTTTTAATATTTTGATCTGGTCCCCATGCTCCTGATTCAGAAAAACAAGGGGCTTCATTCCCATTTTTTTAATGATGAGCTTGCGGTTATTGAAAATGGCTGATTTTTCATCTCCGGAATTCATACCGATATTAAGGGAATCAAATGATCCGGTACTGGTCCCGCCTGAGCGGCTAAACACACCATGAACGAGGTTTTCCTCTTTTTTAAAAATATTGAACTCATAGACCCTTATATCAGTTTTTTCCATAATAAAGCGCCCCGATCCGTTCTATAATTTTAGTTGTGGAAATTTCAGGCTCCAGATGAACCCGTTCAATTCTCCCCCCGTTTTTTTTTACAAAATCACCGCCGATAATCTGGTCCTCTGGCCAGTCTGCGCCCTTGACCAGGACATCCGGACAGATTTTTTCAATCAAAGCCCCGGGGTCCGGATCATCAAACAGCACCACATGATCAACACATGCAAGAGCCGACACCACAAGCGCCCTGTGACGCTGCCCGATCACCGGACGTTTTTCGCCTTTAATCTGTTTAACAGAAACGTCTGAATTCAACCCGAGAATCAGGACATCCCCCAGACCGGCGGCATAATTCAGATAGGTGACATGACCTGCATGAAGAATATCAAAACACCCGTTGGTGAATACAATGGTTTTATTCTCTTTTTTATAATTTTCAACCAAGGCGTGTATCCGGGAAAAATCAAGGGTTTTATCCATGTTTTTTCTGTTTTTTGAATGCGGAATTTTATCTTGTGTCAGCATGGATTTCACCATATATTTTCAGCCTTTTACCGTCAATCTTTTTATCCTGAATATCAAAAACTTTACCATTCCCGGAGTAAACAGAACATCAAATCAGGACAGATAGTCTTCAAGAATCTTTCGAAGGGTGCCAAGGCTTGCAGAATAAAAATGGTCCCCGTTTTTGATAATCTCAAGGCGAGATGAAATCCGCCATTTTTTAATACAGGTTTCGATCATGGGAACAGGTGCATATTCATCACAGTCTCCACAGATGATCAAACCCGTACGGCACAAGGTGTCAATATCATCAAAGCGCATAAACCCCACTGGCGGGGACACCATTATATGGTCTGCTATATGTGCTGCCAGATGATCCGGCATATTGCACCCGTCCGCCATCACCTGTGTATTAATCCAGGCCCCGAATGAATACCCGGCAAGCACAATTTTTTTAAACCCGTCCTTGACCAGCATGGCAGTGGCCGCCCTCACATCATCCTGTTCTCCGACACCGTCATCAAAAGCACCGGTACTGTTTCCAACCCCCCTGAAATTAAACCTCAGGGTCGTGTATCCTTTTACAAAAAAACTATCGGCTACAGCTGTTACCACGGGATTGTCCATACTTCCCCCATACAGCGGATGGGGGTGACAGACAATTACAGCTTTTTGATCTGATTTTTTGTGTATCAGCCCTTCAAGGCAGACATGTTCAAAATTAATTTCAATTAAATTTTCCATATTTTCCCTCACCCGTTTTTTTCTCCATTCTGTGTCAATTTCATGCAACCAGGAAACCTTTCTTGACATTCCGGCCGTATTTAAATTAAAATTTTATCAACACATCATAAAAATCAGGGAGAACACCATGTCATCCATATTTATGCCATCCAAATTCATCATCCTTGCCGGACTTTTGTTTTTTTTATCTGCTATACCGGTGTGTTGCGAATTTTATCAATACACAGATAAAAACGGGGTAAAACATTTTACGGACAACCTTGCAGATGTCCCTGAAAACCAGAGAGAAAAACTGAGCATCCATCAAAGCACTCAAAGCACCCAACCCCGGCAAGAAAATACGCCTGCCGCACCTGAACCTGAATCCCCTGCCACATCTGAAACTCCCGCCGCACCCGAAACCTCGGTCATAACCTCTGAATCCCTTGTCATGGAAAAAGATGCACTTGATAAAGAATACAACAGCCTGTTAAAACAACGACAATCCCTGAATGAGCAAAAACAGGATATCGGTGAAAAAAAATATAATGAACTGGCTGCAGAACTAAACCAGAAAATACACCAATATCAAACCAGAAGTGATGCCCTTAAAAATAAAATCACTGAATACAATCAAAAGGCGACTTCCATGGCTGCAGAATCCGATAAACCTGAAAATGACACCAGGAATCCTGAAGAATAATCAGCTATTTTCTGGCATTCTTCATGGATGCTTTGATAAAATCCCGGAATAAGGGATGGGGCTTTCCAGGTTTGGATTTGAATTCCGGATGAAACTGACATCCCAGATACCAGGGATGATCCTTGAGTTCAACAATCTCAACCAGCTCATGATCCGGAGAAGTTCCGCTGATGACAAGATCAGCCTCATTCACCAGCCTGTCCTTGTATGCGTTATTAAATTCAAACCGATGTCTGTGACGTTCTGATATTTTTTCCTCCTTATAGGCTTTCATGGCAAAGGTATCGGGTTCAAGCTCACAGGGATAGGCTCCCAGACGCATGGTGCCACCTTTATCAGAATCCTCGTCCCGTCTTTCGATTTGTCTGGTTCGCTCGTCATACCATTCTTTCATCAGATAAATCACAGGATCAGGGGTATGCGGATCAAATTCCTGGCTGTTGGCTTCTTCAAGTCCCAATACATGTCTGGCAATTTCAATCACAGCCATCTGCATGCCCAGGCATATGCCAAAAAACGGGACTTTATGCTCCCGTGCATATTTAACCGCTATAATTTTACCTTCAATCCCTCTGTTGCCGAATCCGCCCGGTACAAGCACACCATCACTTTTTGACAACACCTCAACAACATTGTCTTCTGTCAACATGGTTGAATCAACATACTGGAGATGGACCTTTGCATCATTGGCAGCTCCGCCATGGGCCAGCGCCTCGTTCAGACTCTTGTAGCTTTCTGTCAGATCAACATATTTACCCACAATGGCAATATTCACTTCAAAACGCGGATTTTTCAGGCGCTCAACCACCTCTTTCCATTCTTCCAGCCGGGGGGCCCTGGCCCAGATATTGAGTTTCTTTAATATTTTATCCCCAAGACCTTCCTGATTATAGACAAGGGGAACCTCATAAATACAATCCACGTCTTTTGCTGTAAAAACCGCATCCGCATCCACGTTACAGAACAGGGCAATCTTTGCCTTGATTTCCTGGGACAGATACCTTTCAGTCCTGCACAACAGAATATCCGGCTGGATACCGATGCTTCTCAGTTCCTTGACACTGTGCTGGGTGGGTTTTGTTTTCACTTCACAGGCGGTCTTGATATAGGGGACCAGTGTTAAATGAATATAAACCACATTCGAAGGCCCTGCATCTGCCCGGAACTGGCGGATGGCTTCAAGAAAAGGAAGAGATTCAATATCACCGATTGTACCGCCGATTTCCACAATAACCACATCGGCATCATCAGACACAAGACAGATACTTTGCTTGATTTCATCTGTGATGTGAGGGATAACCTGAACCGTGCCGCCCAGATACTCACCTTTTCTTTCTTTGGTGATGACCTGATCATATATTTTTCCGGTGGTAAAATTATTATTCTTGCCTAATTTTGCATTGGTAAATCTTTCATAATGGCCCAAATCAAGATCTGTTTCCGCTCCGTCATCTGTAACATATACTTCTCCATGCTGAAACGGATTCATGGTTCCGGGATCAACATTAATATAGGGATCAAGTTTCTGTATCGTTACGGAAAGTCCCCGGCTTTCAAGCAGCATTCCGATGGCTGCTGAAGCAAGTCCTTTCCCTAAAGATGACAACACGCCGCCAGTAACAAAAATATACTTGGTGTTTTTAGCCATTATCCCTCACTTGTTTGAAAATTATTCATATAGTTTTTTAAAATTTTCCAGACCCTTATCAAGCGCTTCATTCTGCATTCTTTTTTCAGACACATCCTGATCATTTTCCGGATACATCTGTTTGATTTTTTCCAAATTGAACATTTCAGAAGATACCTGAGACTTTAAATCAAAACTTTTCACAGCAATGGTGACAAGCAACCGCTTATCGATATAGATGCCTCCGCTCATGGGATACCATGTTTTGCTTTGACGCTGCCAGTCAGTATAAGCAAATTCAACTGTCCAGTTATTCTTCTTAACCACATACCTGACCGGAAAAAATGTCTCTTTGTCGATCCACAGGCCGGATTCGAGCGTTCCGATAAGATAACAGATGGTGCCTTCATAGCGTTGGAAAGAAACCTTCTGGGTTTCCACCCCTGCTGAATCCAGCTGTTTTAAAAGGGATTCATGGTCCCTGTACAGAAGGATATCCGTATACAGGTCAACCACGGATTTTTCACGGGATACAACCTGACCATTTATCACTTTAATAAATTTAAAATTCGATTCAACTGTAAATCCGGTTTGAGCCTCTGACATAATCCGGGATCTGAGCTGATTGGGAAAAACATATATCAATTTTTCCTCTATCTCACTGGACTTCTCCTCTGACCCCTCCTGGCCCATAACTGTTTTAATCTGATGGGCTTCGATACCGGCCGGCTGCTTGATCTTCTGCACCACCAGATGCAGCAGATGGGGGGCCTGAGGGACATACGCCTCCCCAGACCCCGGTATCAGAATCCATACCCATATAAAAAGAAATAAATATGCCCGTTTGTTCATGTTTTTATACAAAGAGATTTTCCGGGAATGTCGCACTGGCACCCAGTTTTTCTTCAATTCGAATCAACTGGTTGTATTTTGCAACCCTGTCACTTCTGGACATGGAACCTGTTTTAATCTGGCCTGAATTGACACCGACGGCAAGATCGGCAATAAAACTGTCTTCGGTTTCACCGGATCTGTGGGAGACCACGGTTGTGTATCCGGATTCTTTGGCCATCTGAATGGTTTCCAGGGTTTCTGTGAGCGTTCCGATCTGATTCAGCTTGATCAGAATTGAGTTTCCAATACCTCTTTCAATTCCTTTTCTGAAAATATCCGGGTTGGTTACAAAGATATCATCCCCGACAATCTGGATGGAATTGCCAAGACGCTGGGTCATGACTTCCCATGCATCCCAGTCCCCTTCTGCAAGACCGTCTTCAATGGAATACAACGGATATTTATCAATTAAATGTTCATAATAATCAATCAATTCTGTTGAAGACAATTGCCGGCCTTCTGACTCGAAAATGTATTTTCCGTCTTTATAAAATTCAGAGGCTGCTGCATCCAGGGCAATCCCGATATCTTTTCCCGGTCTGTAACCCGCAGCTTCAATCGCATTAATAATATACTCCAGCGCTTCTTCATTGGATTTTAGATTCGGAGCAAATCCGCCTTCATCACCCACTGCTGTACTCAGGCCCTGGCCTTTGAGAATTTTTGCCAGATTGTGAAAGGTTTCAGCCCCCATGCGGATGGCTTCAGTCACAGAAGAAGCACCAAAGGGAAGAATCATGAATTCCTGAATATCCAGATTATTTGCCGCATGCGCGCCCCCGTTGATAATATTCATCATGGGAACCGGAAGCACTCGTGCATTGATGCCGCCGATATGCTGATACAGTGGAATTTCACAGGCCTGTGCCGCAGCGCGGGCTGCTGCCATTGAAACGCCTAAAATTGCATTGGCACCCAGGCGGGACTTATTTTCTGTTCCGTCAATATCCAGCATGGTCCTGTCAAGACCTGCCTGATCCATGGCATCATAACCGATAATTTCCGGTGCAAGCACTTCATTGACATTGGCAACGGCGTTCAGCACGCCTTTGCCCATAAAGCGGTTTGCGGCCTTGTCCCTGAGTTCCAGCGCCTCTCTTGTCCCGGTTGAAGCCCCTGAAGGAACTGCTGCCCTGCCCTGTGCGCCGCAGGCCAGCATGACATCAACCTCAATAGTTGGATTTCCTCTGGAATCAATAATCTCCCTTGCCCTGACATCAATTAATTCAGTCATCTTTATCCCCCCTGTCCTTAATATATTTGAGTATCTTTTCCGTACGTCAGTATTCATGATTTTTATACCGATCCATTCATAACAATATCCCTTGTGACATTCAAGGAATATTCTAAAAATCTGCCCATATTCTGGCATGTTTTCTTACAACCTGTTTTTTCTTAACCTTGACAAATAAAAACGACTCTTATATTTAAAAGCGTTGTACTGATAATTAAACACACATATTCATAAATCTAAGGAGTTATAATGAACATTTTATTTTTCGGACCAAACGGCAGTGGCAAAGGAACCCAGGGTTCCATACTGAAAGACAAATACAATATTGCACATGTTGAATCCGGTGCTATTTTCCGCGATAATATCAAGGGCGGAACCGAGCTTGGGAAACAGGCAAAAGCCTTTATCGATAAAGGCGACCTGGTTCCGGATGAAATCACCATCCCCATGATGATCGACCGCATCCAAAAGGATGACTGTAAAAAAGGATGGCTGCTGGACGGTTTCCCCAGAAATAAGGTACAGGCTGAAAAACTCCATGCCGCTCTTGAAGAAAAAGGCATTAAACTCAATTATGTCATCGAGATGATTCTTGACAGAGAAATTGCAAAAAACAGAATCATGGGCCGCCGTCTGTGTGAAAATGACAACAATCACCCCAACAATATCTATATTGATGCCATCAAACCCAATGGAGACAAATGCCGGGTCTGCGGCGGTGCATTAACCAAACGCGCCGATGATCAGGATGAAGCTGCCATTGATAAACGTCATTCCATTTACTATGACACCCAGACCGGGACACTGGCCTCTTCCTATTATTTCAAAGATGTGGCTGCTAAAGATCCTGGTATAAAATATATCACGCTGGCCGGTGAAAAAGCACTGCCTGAAGTCACTGCAGAATTAATCTCCAAGCTGTAAGATTTTCCGGAAAATTAATTCAACTTTAATTTTTAGCCTTTCCACCTGAGAATTCAGCTGGGAAGGCTAAATTTTTTTCTTGCTTTTAAAGCATTAGTTTGTTAAAAAATCGGGTTATAAATATTAAGATATTTAAATACACTATGAAAGGGGCGATGTTTTTTGAAAGAAATTACAGTTACAGTAATTGATAATGATGTTGAAAGAGCCTTACGGATACTCAAGAAAAAAATCCAGAATGACGGCCTCTTTAAACGTCTCAAAGTTAAAAAACACTTTGAGAAACCATGTCAGTTCCGAAGGCGCAAATCGAGAGAAGCTGCAAGAAGACAACGGATTGCTGCTTCAAGATCCACCAAGAAAAACAGTTAGTTGAGACTAAATTGAACCCGGTACAAATTTATTTTTTTTATGATTTATACCGGGTTTTTCTATTTTAAACATGACCACAGACACTTATCATGAATGTCTTGATACGATATACAGGCTGGGCCGTTTCGGCATCAAATTAGAGCTTGATACCATATCCAACATCTTAAAATTTTTAAATTTCCCCCAGAAAAATTATCATATTGTTCATGTTGCCGGAACAAACGGCAAAGGATCGACAGCAACGTATATTGCTTCCATTCTGCAGAAAGCAGGTTTTAAAACAGGTCTTTATACATCTCCGCACCTGATTAAGTTTAACGAACGGTTCTGTATCAATGGTCAGATGATTTCAGATGATCAGGTTGTTGATGCTTACAAGGCAGTCGATTCGGTTGATATCGGAAAAAGAAAAGCCACTTTTTTTGAAATTGCAACGGCCATGGCATTTTATTATTTTGCCCAGGAAAACGTGGAATGGGCTGTCATCGAAACCGGTATGGGGGGACGTTTTGATGCAACCAATGTCATTGTTCCCCAGGTCAGTGTGATCACCAATCTTTCCATTGAGCATACCGATTATCTGGGCAATACCATCAAAGACCTGGCCCGTGAAAAAGGCGGCATCATTAAACACAATACCCCTGTTGTTACAGGGGTATTTCAACCTTCCGGAATCGAAGTGTTAAAACGGCTTGCAAAAGAAAACTCAGCCGATTTGTATCAGTATAAACACGATTTTTCAGTCAGAAAAGATTTGAACCGGGAAACGTATTCATACTCAGGTCTGTATCAGACATTTGAGCATCTGACCAAACCTTTGCCGGGCGATCATCAGAAAGAGAACTTAAGTCTTGCACTTGCCGCCTGTGAGCTGATTTTTAAAAAATTCAGATCATCTGATAAACGATACCGCCTTGACCAGAGCCTGGTAAGAGACGGTCTTGCCATTGCCTGCTGGCCCGGTCGTCTGGAGCATATCATGCAGGATCCTCTGGTTATCATAGACGGGGCGCATAATCTCCATGCTGCAAAACTTCTTGGCAAATATCTGTCTAAAAACCTGAAAGACAAAAAATTGACCCTGGTTCTGGGTATTTTAGATGATAAACCCTATGACAAGATGCTGGGATACCTGATTCCCTGTGCCCAGAATATTATTATAACCAAAGCCAAGATTGACAGGAGTCTTGAACCTGAAGTCCTGAAAAAGGCTGTCAGAAAAATTTCCCAATGCCCTGTCACCATAATTGAAGATGTCAAAGACGCCGTTACACACGCTGTTCAAATTTCAGACAAAGCGGATGCTGTCTGTATTGCAGGCTCACTGTATGTTGCAGGAGAAGCCAGGGATGAATTATTACGCTTGAAAAAGAGCCGGACTTAATATAGCATAGGTTTCCCAGTTGCGCCCGTAGTGCAGTGGATAGCACGTCAGCCTCCGAAGCTGAAGATCGCTGGTTCGATTCCAGCCGGGCGTACCAAACAAAACATGAATGAACTCACACCTTAAAATAGGCCTGATCAGCTACAGAAGCAATCCGCACTGCGGCGGTCAGGGTGTTTATATCCGTCATTTAAGTCATGCCCTGTCTGACCTGGGCCATGACGTGGAAGTCATTGCAGGTCCCCCGGACCCCCAGTTGAATAACGGTGTCAAGCTGACCATGCTCAAAACACTGGACCTGTATGATCCTGAAAACCTTTTCAGAACGCCCCGTCCTGCTGAACTTGCTGATCCCATCAGCATGCTGGAATGGCTTGGGGTTTCTTCCATGGGATATCCGGAGCCCTTTACCTTTGGCATGCGGGCAAAAAGACATCTTAAAGAAACCAGAAAAACCTATGATATTATTCATGACAACCAGAGCCTGTCATGGAGCTTGCTGTCAATGGCCAGAACCATGCCGGTCACAGCCACCATTCATCATCCCATGACCGTTGACCGAAGGCTTGCGGTTCAGGGGGCACCCTCTTTTTATAAAAAACTTCAGGCCATCAGATGGTATTCTTTCATCAGCATGCAAAAAAGCGTTGCCCGAAAAATTCCCGGCCTCATCACGGTATCGGAAAGCAGCAAAAAAGATATTGCCAGAGAATACAAGATTCCTGAATCCAGATTTAAAACCATTCCCATTGGAATTGATATGAATCATTTTTATCCGATCAAGGCCATCAAAAAACAGCCCGGCAGAATCATTGTCACCAACAGCGCAGACACGCCCCTTAAAGGGCTGCACCATCTTTTATATGCAGTCAAGGCTATTACGGCCAAAAGACGGATCAAACTTGTGGTCATCGGCAGTCCCAAGAAAAAAGGCCCCATTGAAAAACTGGTCAAAAAACTGGCCCTTGAAAGCTATATTACCTTTACCGGCCGGATTGACCACGATGCCTTTGTCAAAGAATATGCCAAAGCCAGCATTGCGGTTGTGCCGTCTTTATATGAAGGATTCGGATTGCCCGTGGGGGAAGCCATGGCCTGCAGAACGCCGGTTATCTCCACCACCGCCGGTGCATTGCCGGAGGTGGCAGGCGATGCTGCCAAGCTGGTTCCTCCGGGAAATGCCAAAGCCCTGGAGCTTGCCATTCTTGAACTTTTAGATGATCCGGCCCAATGTGAAGCCCTGGCTGAAAGAGGATACCAGCGGGTATTAAACGAATTCACCTGGGAAAAATGCGCCATCAGAACAGCAGAGGCCTACAGGGACATAATCCATGCTTACCATTAATTTTGACCGGCTGAATATCAGACCCGGTGACCGGATTCTGGATATCGGCTGCGGCGAAGGCCGTCACACCATCAAGGCCTGTCAGCAGAAAGACACCCGCTGTGTCGGGGCGGATTTCGGATTTGATCCCCTTGTGCAGACACAGGAAAAACTGGCATACCACAGGGCATTAAATGATCTGAACTGTAAAACAGTGGATCTGTCCTGCATGGATGTGACAAATCTTCCCTTTAAAGACAACAGCTTTGATGTGGTGATCTGCTCTGAAGTTTTAGAACATATCCCTGATGATGCCAAAGCCATATCCGAACTTGTCCGCATCACCAAACCCGGAAAAACACTGACCGTGAGCGTGCCCAGATTCTGGCCGGAAAAAATATGCTGGGCGCTTTCTGATGACTATTTCAATGCCAATATGGGTCATGTCCGGATTTATAAGAAAAAACCTTTGATCCAGGCCATCGAATCTGCAAATGTCCGCTATCTGGGCTCTCATTATGCCCACAGCATCCATGCCCCATACTGGTGGCTCAAATGTCTTGTGGGGCCCAACCGAACCGATTCTCTCCCGGTGAATCTGTACCACCGGATGCTGGTCTGGGACCTGATGGAGCATCCCAGGATCACCGCCTTTGTGGACAGACTGTTGAACCCGGTTTCAGGCAAAAGCCTGGTGCTCTATTTTCAAAAACCCTGATACAAGGGGAGATTAGACGAAAGTCGTTCTGATCAATCAAGGTTGCCACTCTGGCTGTTGTGTCAGGGTGTGAAGCATGGCTCGTTATTGAGCAGCCTGAATTTTTCCGGGAAACGCTCCAAAAATCAGCCCTGCTGAAGCCGCATTTTCCATCTCCTTTTCAAAGTGAACGAGTTTGTGGAATATGCACTTTCTAAGAGGAAAATTTGTTATAAACATTGAAAAAAATAGCATAATCTTAATGAAAAATTTTCATAGGTATTTTCACCTATCAGTGGTCGGAATATTTCCCTGCCTTAGACACTGTCACAAACAAAGCATGCCCGTCAGCGGCAGAATCTTTTATTGAAAGGCCTTTCAAAGCAATTTCGCAGTGTCGGCAAACAGGTGTCACACGGGCCAAAACATGCGGATTATTTTAAATCTAATTTGTTTTTGATGAGGTATAATAATTGCATATCACCCGTTAGATTTTGAATCATGTGAATGGTTATTGCACCACCCTGTTAAACATAAAAAGAAAGGAAAAAACAGATGAATCGATTTAAAAGAACCTTTGCCATGCTGACCATGACATTTTTAATGTTGTGCATTGCCGGGGTATCTTCCCAGGCATCGACAGAGGGTATGCCCCATGGAACACTGAGCTTTGACTGGACCAGCTTCAGCATCACCCATTACCAGGGCTTCCCGACTTCATTTGCTTCCACGGATTTGTCCACGTTTGTGAATAAAGACGGCGACCAGGTAAATGTTCACTACAATTCACTGCATGATTCCAGGGCGAACTGGAATGACTGGTCCGGTATCATGGCTTTGACTGGAAACCAGGCCCTGGCAGAGACGACACCGGACATTCTATACTCCACGGCTTCACTGGAAAACGGGGGACTGGCATCTGCAGAGACCAACCGTCATGGCAGAGTGAACATTGCAGCCCCCGGCCTGGTTCATATCAGCGTGATCTATAACTGGTCGATGTGGGCCAGCAATCTATATGATGACGGTCAGATGACCAACCTTTACCTTGGCCTTTCAGCATCCAGCCTCGATTACAATCAAGACTGGACCTCCTGGAAACATTTTTCCATGGGGCAATGGGGCAACACCACCGATTCTGATGGTTCCGGCACACTTGAACTGTTTTTCATGCCCAACGACCCAGGAGAATACCGGTTCAGCTTCGATGCACAGGTGTATGTATCTGCCCCGCTGACCTCTGTTCCGGTGCCGTCTTCCGCACTTTTGCTGTTTTCCGGCCTGATCAGCCTGATGATAACCCAGAGGGTGAGCTGGTTGTCCTGGATTGAATACAGAATTCTGTAATTGCCCTGGCGAATTCTGAAAAGCTCTTGGCCTGTGGGTTTCTCACTCCCCGATGGTCTTGGATCAAAGCTTAAGTAGAAAATAGTCTTTCAACCGTTATTATGTGAAGTGCTCGGGATATTGCGGAGGAATAAGGAAAAGAGCGTCGCGAACTTCAAGCCGGAATTAAAAACAGTCGCTGATCACACCTGCTGTAAAAAAATTACAAATGATATCTTTAAAAATTAATGGGTGACATTTTTTTATTAATGCCTATAATTTTAAATCATATAATTAAATGAGATTCATTTTAAACTTCTGCATGTTCTGGCAAAAAATTGACTTAGAGTTGTTTCTGGATTTATTCAATCTGGCTCGAAAAATAAATTATATGATTCCGTTTCCGTTTCAATAACCAAAATTGTGGAGGAAAAATCATGGACGTGAAAGATTATTGCAAGGCGATGCTGGCTGAAGTTACTGCCTGGAAAAAGAAGTTAGAAGCGATGAAAAAAGCTGCAGATACCTATGGATCTGCAGAAAAAGAAAAAATGTTACCATTGATAGGTCAGCTGGAACAGGAAGTGACTGCTGCCCAGATGCGTGTTGATCAATTGGAAAATGAATGCCCATCTGACTGGTCGCCCATGAAAAATGAACTGGATGATCTTTTTGGAACAGTTGGCAGTAGTGTTGACAGAGCCTGGAAAGATTTGGAAGCAGGGAATGTAGGCGGTTGATGCCTGACATTTGACAATTTAAAGGGCCCTCTTGAATTCCATTTCCGGGGGCCTTATTTATTTTAAAACCACCACAAGAAAACACTGTTTAAAAAGGACAAAAAAATGAACCTTAAAGACTATTTTGAAATCACAAGCGGAACAGGGATTTTATCAACTGCTGACAGCAATGGATATGTTGACGCGGCTATCTATTCCCGACCTCATTTCCTGGAAGATAAAATTGCATTTATCATGCGTAACCGGTTATCTCATCAGAACCTTGAGTCCAATCCCCATGCTGTCTATTTGTTTATCGAAGACGGGCCGGGATCTAAGGGAAAAAGAATTTATTTGACCAAGGTGAAAGAAGAGAAAAATTCAGAACAAATCGCCACTCTTAAACGCAGGGAAAAGGATTCAAACCCGGATGAGGATAAATTTCTTGTCTTTTTCAAGTTGGATCATGAAAGACCATTGGTTGGTGATGATCATTAAAACCCGGGGTAAGAGGATGAACATGACATACGATTTTAATGCAGCAGAGGCCTTTGAAATGGCAATTCAAATTGAAAAAAATGGTGCTGCATTTTACAGAAAAGCAGCGTCGCTCCAGAAAGAAGGATCAGATGATAATACTGAAAGCGTCCATTCATGTTAAAAGATCTTTGGCGTTTACCTTTAGGTATACCAGTGATTTCAGTCATATCCAGGACTGGGATCCAGGGGTTGTTTCCTGTGTTGCCCATAATCCGGAAGTTGTCGGCAAGGGCTCACAATATGATCTGGTGCTGAAATTTGGTCCGTTTCGTCCAAAAATGAAATATGAAATCATTGAATATGAACCGTATTCAAGGGTGGTATTGAAAGGTGAAGGAGACTCTTTCAGTGCAATGGATACGATTATTTTTACAAAAACAGACAAAGGAACACAGATTGACTATCAGGCAGATATCCGGTTTGCCGCAGCGGGAAAAACCATTGAACGCATTTTGTCTCCTGTAATGAAACACGTTGGTAAAAAGGCCATGGCAGGCCTTGAACATAAACTTACCGGAAACAAAGGTTTGTCTGAAAAAAAGAAGTGCTTTAAATCCGGTTCCAGCCTGGCCGACTATATTGCCGATCATGCTGTTTTCCCAGGTATGCTTATGTTCAGCCGTTTTGGGTATGAATTCAGTAAAAGGTTCTGGTTGGAACCCGCTGGCACGTTATACAGAAAGAACATCGTATTGACAGGAGGGACGTCAGGGATTGGAAAGGCTGCCGCGTTCAAACTGGCTGAAAAAAAAGCATTTCTGACACTTATCGCACGGAACCGGCAAAAAGCAGAACAGGTTCAGCAAAAGATTATTCAAAAAACAGGCAACCCCCATGTTGATATTCTGATTGCCGACTTAAGTCTGATGCAGGATATCAAAGCAATATCCCGAAAAATTGCTGAGACAAAAAAATCCATCGATATTCTTATCAATAATGCCGGCGCCTTGTTTAATGAACGCAAAATGACATCGGAAGGACTGGAGCAGACATTTGCAACAGACCTTTTAGGGGTCTTTTATCTGACACAGCGTTTAAAGGATTGTATGGCTGAAGGTGGCCGGATCATTAATGTATCTTCCGGCGGCATGTATACCCAGAAAATAGATGTTGATGATCTTGAAAACAAATCAGGTGAATATAATGGTGCAAAGGCGTATGCAAGGGCCAAACGTGGTGTCGTAATTCTGACCCGTTTGTGGGCGGAACGATTTGCAGACAAAGGCATCACTGTTCATTCCATGCATCCCGGCTGGGTGGATACACCGGGGATTGAAAAATCCCTGCCTGAATTTCATCAATTGGTAAACAGGATGTTAAGAACCCCGGAACAGGGGGCTGATACCATTGTCTGGCTGGCCTTATCAAAAAAGGGTGGCCAGTGCAGCGGCCTGTTCTGGCTGGACCGGCGTCCCCATGAGACGGTTGTTTTTCCGAAAACCGGCGAATCAGAACGGGAAAGACAGCTGTTGTGGGAAAATTTGAACAACACGTTGTCTGAATTTAAATAACAGGAACGGACAATTAAAGATTCAGGGTCACTTGAATATCGTCAATTCCGCCAACGGTAAATCCTGCTTCACATATGGAAAAATAATAGCTCCATTTTCTGATGAAGGTTTCATCAAACCCCATCTTGGAAATCTCTTTTTTGTTTGCCAGGAACCGCTTTTGCCAGTGCGCAAGAGTGGTTGCATAGTGTGGCCCCATGTGATGGATATCGGATATCGCAAATCGGGTCTGTTCTGACAGGGTTTGTTTCAGAATTTTCAGGCATGGCAGATGACCTCCGGGGAAAATATGCTTTTGAATCCAGTCTCTTTCTTTGCAGTAAACCTCATATCGTTCATCGTCAATGATAATCGCTTGAAATACCATTTTCCCGCCAGGTGTTAAAAGGGTCTGTGCCTGCGTAAAATATGCGGCTAAAAACTGCGGCCCGACAGCCTCGATCATTTCTATGGAGACAATCCGGTCAAATGTTCCTGTCGTGTGGCGGTAGTCTTCAAGTTTGATGGTAATCCGCGCTTCAAGCCCCTCATCTTTTACACGCTGACATGCCCTTTCATACTGTGCTCTGGAAACCGTAATCCCGGTGACCCTGCAGCCGGTCTGCTTTGCGGCAAATACGGCAAACCCGCCCCATCCACAGCCGATTTCAAGGATGTGATGGTTTTCCCGGACATCAGCCTGGGCCAGGACACGCATCATTTTCTGTTCCTGGGCTTTTTCCAGTGAATCTTCCTGATGTTCAAAAATCCCGCATGAATATAACATCTGCCGATCAAGGAACCGCTCATAAAATGCATTGCTCAGATCATAATGGGCCCGGATGTTTTCAGGCGTGTTTTTTATGGAATTTTTACGCCTGTCATGGGCGATTTTTTCCTTTATCCGGGTGAGAAAAGAAAGCAGCAGGTTGCCGTCAGAAAAATGATCACGGTTGGCAATAAATATCTTTAACAGTTCCACAAGGTCAGTGGTATCCCATTCTGAATGCATATAGGCTTCACCAAATCCAATCTCACCGTCAAAGATGATTCTTTGGAAAAAGTGGTAGTCCTTTATTATCATTGTTACATGTGGCTGATCCTGGGGATGGCCGAAATGAATCCTTTTTTGATCCGGCATTTCCATGGTAAGGCAGCCTGAAGTGATTCGCTTCAGTGCCATGAAAACGAGTCGTTGACAGATGGATTCAACGAAATCCGGTTTTTGTTTTTTCAGTGTCATCGGGCTTTGAGGAATAGGTTTGTCATGAAAGGTTAATTTTTTCCGGAAAAATAACTTAAATGCATGGGCATAGATCCTGGGGATGCTCAAATGGGGCGCAAACGGATATTTGAGTAATGCTTTTAAATGGTTGACACGGGTCATCGGCACGCCATTGCCTTTAAATACGGCTTCCATGATGGTTTTGTTTTTACTGATTAACTCAATTTTGATTTCCAGATGATGTTCAGGTTTTGTGAAGTAAAAACGGTAAGTGCCTTCGACCGTATTGAAAGGTGAAACATGGAAGACTTTTGGAGTTTCATAGGTTGCAAGCCATTTGTCCGATTTTGAATCGCCCTGGGTCAGCACGTAGGGATGACGCTCCCCGTAGGTATTATTGACCTCAGCAATGATTGCCGCAGGCTCATGGTCATCAGTAAAACAATAGTAAAAACTGACCGGGTTGAAAACATAATTAAAATACCGGGCAGATGTGATCATGATGATTTTGGAAACCGGTGTTTTGATCTGATACCGACTGAGTAATCGGGATATTTTTTCTTCGATGGGCAGCTTACCGGGGTCAAGATAATCTTTGTCATGGATTGATGTAACCGCAGATCTGTTGTAACCGAAAAGCGGAAACCGCCGGTTGAGGACTGACAGTTCCTTAAGATCAAACGCATACATATATACAGGATAGGATAACTCATGGCTTACAGGCTGATAACGGCGATGTTTAATTGTTCCTGTAAAAATTTGGGATTTCACAAGGTCACCCCGAATTTTTCTCCAACACCCAATGCAGAGTTCACCCCATCTTCATGAAAGCCAAAACCAAAATATGCCCCGCAGAAAAAGGTGTTCTGTTCTCCATTTAATGCCGGCAACTGCTTCTGGGATTGAAATGCGTCATAGGAATATTGAGGATGAGCATAATGGATTTCTTTGATGATATGTTTAGCAGGTATGGGCGTTTTCGGATTCAGGGTGACAAAATACCGCTGTTTTGTTTTCAGTTTCTGCAAGTGGGTCATGTCATAGCTGACAGTCACAGGGGAATCTGCATCAGACTGTGCATGCCGGGTATAGTTCCAGCTGGCCCAGGCTCTTTGGTTCGGCGGCATGACACTGATATCGGTATGCAGAAAGGTCTTGTTGTTTGAATAAGACCAGGCCCCGAGCAGTTCTTTTTCCTTTGATGTCGGTTTTTCAAGCAGTTTCAATGCCTGGTCTGCATGGGAGGCAATTACCACTGCATCAAATACCTGGGGATCGCCCTGTTGAAAATGCAGGGTGATCCCGTCTGTTTGCCTGGAGATACGCATCACAGGGCTGTTTTTGACTGCCTTGCCGTTAAAGGATTTTAAAAAAGCATTGACATAGGTATGGCTTCCGCCTTTGACAAAATACCACGGCGGATGGCCGGTAACCCCAAGAAGCCCATGATTCTCATAAAACTGGGCAAATGTCCGGATCGGGAATCGGCTCATCTGAAAATCCGAGCCCGACCAGATGGCCGCAGCCATGGGAATGATAAACTGGTCAATGACTTCACAGTGAAGCCCTTTTTGTTGTGCATAATCAGACAGTGTGATGTCCGTCAGGCGATCTGCAAGGTATTCTTTTCTCAGCACCTGAAGAAATCGCACCATTTCGTAGACAAAACGGATGAACTTAGGTCTAAGGAGATTCGACCGCTGGGCAAATATTGAATTCAGGTTCCGGCTGGCATAATACAGCCCGGTTTTTTTGCAGTAATAAGAAAAAGACATGTCGGTTCTGGATTTTTCAACACCCAGCCGGGACAATAAATGTATGAAATTGGGATAGGTTCGTTCATTGAGAACGATGAAACCTGTATCCACGGGTGTATGTTTATCAGGACCATCCGGGAGCATGACCGTGTGGGTATGTCCTCCGAAATAATTGTTTTTTTCAAAAAGTGTAATCCTGTGTCGATTCTGGAGAAGATATGCACAACATATTCCGGAGATGCCTGAACCGATAACGGCAATGTTCATATTGTTTTGTTCTTTAAAATTCATGGCAGCCACCCTTGCATTTCGAAGATGTTGAATTTCTTATAAGCTATATCCAACTGAACAAAAAAGCGCAATTTATTATTTGATTTTATCGCAACAGGGGGGAAAAAAAGCTTAATGCTGTCTTCCAGAGAATTCAGCCTGTCGATTTTCAATCCTTTTTTGGATACTGCGCACCAAACAACCTTTTTCAAACCATCACCCACAGGAAATTATCCTTTCAATTGTTCAGGACTTGACTTTTGTCTATATTTAAGTCTGTTATACAGATTGGAATCCCTTTTTCCGCCACTGTAAACACCAGGAGAAATCTAATGGATCAACTTAGACCGTATCGTTCTTTTGTCAGCTATATTGATCGCAGCAGAGAGTACTACGCTGCCCAGGGCTATGACAGACCTTACAGCTGGCCGCATTATGACCATGTTCCTTTTACCCCTCTGCAAAAGCCGCTCTCCCAATGCCGGGTCGGTTTGGTGACAACCGCGGGCAAGCCAAAGCCTGCAGATCCGATGGCAGCCATGCTGGTTCAGCGGGGGATGTATGCCGAACCGGCAGTCCCGCCGCCAGCGTCTCTTTACACGGATGATCTGTTCTGGGATAAAAAAGCGACCCATACAAATGATGTTGACAGCTTTTTGCCCATAAACCACCTGGCAGAGTATGCAAAAAACGGTCGCATTGGATCAGCTTCCCCCCGGTTTTATGGGGTGCCCACGGATTACAGCCAGCCCAGAACCCTCAAAAAATACGGCCCGCAACTCCTTGAATGGTGCCATGAAGACAACCTTGATGCTTTAATTCTTCTGGCGCTCTGACCGGTGTGTCACCAGACCGTGAGTCTGGTTGCCCGTCACCTGGAAGAGAATGGTCTTTCAACCGTTGTTATGGGAAGTGCACGGGATATTGTGGAGGAATGCGGAGTTGCACGGTTTTTATTTACGGATTTTCCTCTGGGCAATCCCGCTGGAAAACCTTGGGATATTGACATGCAGCAATCGATTCTGGGAATGGCGCTTGATCTTCTTGAGCAGGCATGGATGCCGCGCACAACCATCCAGACACCCTGTCAATGGCCAGACGACCAATGGCGGGATGCCTTCATGAAGGTTGACGCTTCCAATCGAGAGGCTCTTGCCCGTGAAGGAAAAGAGCGTCGCGAGCTTCAAGCCGGAATGAAGAAAAGCCGGTAATCGCATCTGCTGTACAAAATACAGATGACCGGTTCTTTCAACTTAATAATGATATCTGCATGAAAGAATAGTCATAAAACTGTCATCAACAGCATAAACCAACCGATGGGTATTATCAATTCTTCGGGACCAGAATCCGGATAAATTTTCTTTTAATGGTTCTGGTTTTCCTATCCCCTCAAATGGCTGCTTCAATGCGGTATGAATAAGCGTATTGATCCTCTTTAGTGTTTTTCTGTCTTGTGTCTGCCAATATATATAATCTTTCCATGCTTCTTTCGTCCAGGCCAATTTCCTACTCATCTATCAGATCCCTCTCCTGAACTTTTCCTTTTTTGAACTGTTCAATTGATTTTAATAGATGCGCTGCATTGGCAGGCGATCTAAGCAGATAAAATGTCTCCATAAAACTGTTAAAAGTTTCCATGGACATAACAACAGCATCTTCAGAATCACGACGGGTAATGATTGTATAATCAGCGTCATCTATTACCCTGTCCAAGACCGACTTTAGATTGTTTCTTGCCTCACTGAAATTTATAATTTTCATAACATTCTCCAGACCTGTGTTATTGTACAAGTATAAGGTGGAGTTTCAAACTTGTCCAGTATTTTGTACATCTTCATGGCATATTTATGAGGTGTTTGGACGCCAATTCTGTAACAAAGTCAATGATAATATTTGCATTAATTGTAAAGTAGTCAGGTAAAATAAAGGACCAATTGCGGCACCAATCCAGATGAATTCACCGGGATTTACGACTATATTCCGATTAATGAATCAATTCCCTCGTCCCGGATAGTCGCTTTGGCTTCGTCCAAAGCGGTTGCATCGGTGTCGAACTCATCGTCCCAGACTGTAGAGTTACCAAATTCATCGACGACTTCGAGAATCCAGCCGCCGGTATTGCCACGATAGATATCGACCTTGACGGATTTACCACTATCATTCAGCTCCTGACACAAGGGACTCATTTCGATCTCAAAATCATCTTCCATTCATAATCTCCAGGGTGAAATCTTTGTACACATAACAAGTAATCATGTGGTGCTGTGTATCTTGTAATTTTAAATATCCGACCAGATAAATTAAAAACTCCTAATCAAGAATTTCCTATCAATATTTATGACCGGTGTAAAGCGATTAAAAAAAAGGATATGGCCTTGATGATCACAAGGTGTTTGTTTTGCCTGGCAAAATGATTTATGATGGTTTAAAAAAAACTGCTGCTTCAAAATACGGGAGACAATATGAACCGGGCATCAATACTTTTACTTGTTTTTCTTTTTCTGCCATTTATCCAGTCCTGCATCACATCCCAGAAAACCGTGATGAGAAATGATCCGCTCATTGGAAAAATCATTGATGTTCAAAATCACAAAGCCATTGATTTTAACACGCTGATTGACCGGATATCCGCCTTTGATATTATTTATCTATCAGAAAAGCATGATAATCCGGACCATCACAGGTTTCAGGAAAAAATCATCCAGGCCCTTATTGACTCAGGAAAAAAGCCTGCCATTGGATTTGAATTTTTCGCAATGGACAATACCCCGGACCTGATCAATTTTGTTGAATCCGGTAAAACACAGCACTCGGATGAGGATATCAAATTCATTGAAACTGATCTGCGCCGGAAACTGGGCTGGGATACCCAGTCCGATGAAATGTGGTCCTATTATCTGAGTCTGCTGAATATTGCCAGAAAAAACTCCCTTTTTGCTGCCGGGATCGACCTTGGGTCAACTCTGAAAAAACGGATTACCCGAAAAGGAATAAATGGCATAAGCGCCCTTGAGTCTGAACAGATTTTCTCCACCCGCATGGATAACACAGCATATAAAGACTATATGTTTTCCATTTTCAAGGATGTCCACTGCGGCATGGAACACGGCAATATGCAGTCACGGCTGTATGACACCTGGGTGGCCCGAAATGATAAAATGGCCCAGTCCATTGTCCGCATGGCAAAACACCATGCACCGCCTGTGGTCATTATTATCGGCGGCGGACATACCCGATACGGCCTGGGGGTGATTGACAGGGTCAGCGCCATAAACAAGGATCTTGGCCAGGTCAATATTGATTTAAGCGAAATCAGCACACAGCCGTCTGAGCTGTCAGATTATTTTGATCTGCTTGATCTTGAAGGGTTTGCGCCTGTGCCGCCGTCAGATTATATGTGGTTTTCGCAAAGGGTCTCCTACGCAGACCCCTGTGAAGAATTCAAAGAATCTTTAAAAAAAATGAAGTCCTCCGCCGGATCGAAATAATCAGCCGTGGCTGTTTTAAATTTTCACACGATTGACAAGCCTGGATTTTTTTTTTAATGTGAATGTATCCATTCTAAAATCATTTCACCATTTTCAGGAGACCATATGGGAACGTCCAGACCAGGTGATGACGACAGGCTTGTTTTTGCAGACCCGAAAAAGTCAGAACCCGAAGATTCCGGTTTATCCGCCCAAAAGAATAACCCTCCCGGATACACGCTTTTGATTGTGGATGATGAAAAAGAAGTCCATGTCATGACAAAGCTTGTCCTTTCAGATTACAGTTACAAAGGTGCAGGCCTGCAGTTTTTTTCTGCATATTCGTCGGACGAAGCCAAAACAATGATCAAAGAACATCCGGATGCCGCCTGTATTCTGCTGGATGTGGTGATGGAAACTTCCGATTCCGGTCTTGAAATTGCCCGTTTTATCCGGGAAGATGAAAAAAATGAACTGATCAGAATCATACTTCGCACAGGTCAGCCCGGAAAAGCGCCGGAAAAAGAAATCATTCTGGATTACGATATTAATGATTACAAAGAAAAAACCGAACTGACTGCCCAGAAACTGTTTACCAGCATTACCACAGCACTGCGTTCCTATCGGCATTTAATGGAACTGGATAACCAGAGAAAAGAAATCGCAGCCAAAAATGTCCGCCTGAACGAAGAAATCGCAAAACGAATTGTTGCCGAGCACAATCTGACAAAATACAACCGAAGTCTTGAAAAACTGCTGGATAAGAAAAGCACCCAGTTAAAAACCGCTCTTCAGGAGCTTGAATTAAAGGAAAAAGAACTTCACGATGCCAGCACCCTTTGCGCCATAGGGGATGTCTCTTCGGCAAGCCTGAGCCAGCTTGATCTGCCAAGGCAGAAACTTGAACAGAATCTGGAAATCATCAACCAGTACAGAACCCAAATAACCCTTTTACTTGAAAAATATGAGGTTTTTCAGGAAATCATCTGTTCGAGCATACCCCGATTGGATTCATTGTCCCAGACTGCCCAGGACTCCATAAAGGACCTTGACCGTCTCAAGCAGGATATGCAGCTTGAAGATATTTTAGCCCGATATCCTGAAATTATTGATGATTCTGCCAATGGTCTTACCTGTATTTCAAATGTCATCAATGACATCAAACTGTTTATTACCTTGAATGACAGCCCTGAAGAAATATCTGACATGAACAGCATCCTGAAATCCAGCATCAAAAAGCTGGAAAATCATTTTGACAAGCGCATTGATCTGCAATCAAATTTCAATGACCTTCCCAGAATCAATATCGCAGCGCAAAATATGGAAAAGGCCTGTTTTGAAATCATCAAGAATGCCTATGAAGCTGCAGGTTTGCAGGGTATTATCTCCATATCCACAGAATATGATGCCCCCGATATTGTAATCCACATCAGCGATATCGGATGCGGCATTCCGCCTGAGGATCAGACCCGGATTTTCAAACCCTATTTTACAAAAAATAAGCCTCCTGCAGCAAAAGGGCTTGGGCTGTTTTTTGCCAACGCAGTGGTCAAAAATGCCGGAGGAACCATCGAGGTGACCAGCAAGCCCAATGAAGGAACCACGGTTATTGTCATGCTCCCTGTGGACAGGCAGCACGCCCTTATTTCAGCAGAAAATTAACCCGGCTTGTATCCGGGTCTTCCTTTGTCTCCATTACCTTTGGCTCAAGCAGATAAATGCGTTCCTTTGCAAGCTTTTGGGTGGAAACAAGATATGCTTTAATTTCTTCAGACCGCTTCATGCCAAGCAGCCGCAATTCATCTTCTGATACCTTTACATGTGTCATGAGCAGCTTTGCTTTTTCATCCACACTGATATCTTTTTTAGTTCCGGCTGTATCTCTGGGTTTTGGAAACTCCGCCTTTGCATAGGCGCGATGAATATATTTTTCCTTTTCTTCAGATTTGATCACAAGGGTTTTCAAGTCCCCGGAGCCTGCGCCTGATTTCATCACATCCTGAAGTTTCTGAGCCTTGAGCAGATCAATAAATCCTTTTTCCCGCAATTTCCGGCCATCTTTTTCCAGATGGTATGCGCCCTGGATCTCAAGTTTGACAGACGGCTTCTTTTCTAGAATTTCTATAAGTTTGTCCAGTTTTGCAAAATTTGATGGCTCAAGGCGGGCTTCACCAAATTCAAAATCAACATATCCCAGCTCTTCTCCCCCGCCAAACATGGCTCCGATAATTGAAAACGGCGAAGTGGCCACTTTTAAAATCAAATTTCCCACCATTTTCATAATAATCCCGGCGACGCTGAATTCCGGATCATTCAGCTGCCCGGTTACAGGCAGGTCCAGATTAATCTGGCCGTCACTGTTTTTTAAAAGCGAAATTGCAAGCCCGACAGGCAAAGACGTCGCATCCTTGCTTTCCACCGATTCACCCAGGGTAAAATTATCAAATCTTGCTCTGTTTTCAGATTTGAGCATATTGTCGTCAATCAGATATTCCAGATCCAGAACAAGGGTTCCTTTTTCAATCTTGTATCCTAAAAATTTTGAAGCGTACGGGGTAAAATTAACCATTTCAATATCTTTAAAAGAAATCGCAATATCAAAAAATTTATGCCGGGCCAAAGGGTTGATTTTTCCGACAATTTCAAGGGGGGAAGATTGACCGTGAATTCCTTTCAGATGCAGATCCGCCCGGTTTTTCTCATCAGAAGAAAGCCCGCTCACCGACCCTGCAATATCTTTCATATGGGCGGTAAAATTGGGTTGGGTCTGGTAATCACTGAAATTGATATTTCCGCCCTGCAGGGTAACATTGGAAATATTAATCTGCGGTGCTGCCGCAGGGTCTTGTGCCGGTGATGTGTCCTGTGATGGGTGTGATGATTCACCCGAAGACGTCTGGGTTTCCTCTTTTAAAACACCCGCAATATTGATCAAACCGGTATCTGTTATAATGATTCTTGAATAAAAATCCGTCAGCGCAATGTCTTTGATTGTGACAGCAACAGGCATCACAGATGCCTGAATGCCTGAAAGATGAAATGAATTGCATTTAAAAAAATCATTGGCGGTCTTTTTATCCAGGCAGACAAATTCGGTCACAGAAGTATCTCCGGAAAACGAGACCTGGTTCTGGTTCTGTGCCAGCCTTAATGCCAGTTTTCCTGTGGTATTGATATTTCCTTTGGTCACAGCGATTTTAATGGCATCTGTAAAATACGGCTGAACTGATTTGATATCAATTTTTTCAAGCCCGATATCCAGATCCCCACTCAGATCCCAAAGCCCTGTTGTGCCTTTTATCCTGATCTTTCCGTCAGAATTCCATTTCATATCTGCCAGCACAGATCCTTTCTGGCTTTTAAAATTCTTCAGATCTTTTGCTGCAAGCCGGATATCAGACAACTGAATCTTAACCGGGTCCTGACGGGTAAGATCATTCAATTCAACCTGATAGCCTTTGATATCTGCCTGATTCAGGCTCAGCTTCCAGGAAGGCAGGGCTGTTGTTTTTGAGGTTTGCTGTTTTTTCGGCAAGGGCTGCTCAGAGGCCATGGTTCCTGCAAAATTCAGCTGACCGTTTTCAAACCGTTTGATTCGCACCATCCCTTTGTGGGATGAAATTGTGCCGGTATCAATTGTTTTATTTTCCAGATCAAAAACCGATCCTTTAACCGTCACCAGGGGAATATCAGCCCACTGTTCCTTGGATGCCGTGTCCAGAATTTTCAGGTCCCGAATGGAAAATTCCTTATTGGTCGCTGTTGCAGAAAATATTTCATCTTTTTGGGACACATCAAAATCACAGGATAGATTTGAAAATGCATTTTCAATTTTAAAGGTAATCCATTTTTCAAAATACGGGGCATACCGTTGGATGGCCAGATCATTTACATCCAGACTGCCCGATATTTTCAAGGGAAACAGGCCGAAATTTCCGCTGGATGACACCTGCTCGTTCAGATCTGTCTTCAGATTTGCTGCAAATTCACCCGATACTGATTTTTTCGCCTGAACATTTGCAAGGTGGATATTCAAAGGCAGAATCTGAGTTTCAAACGGATTCGGATTTGACAGATCCTTAAAAAACACGCCAGCCTCCTGAATCTTGAAATCCTTTACAGTCAAAGCAATGGGAAGCTGCAGCGCATCCTTGGGTTCTGTTTTTTCGGGTGCCTGTCCGGTTTTATCAGCATCTTCTGAAGGGGGCAGATGCTGTAAAAGCGTGATCTGTCCGTTTTTATCCCGTTCAAGATGGAACTGTGCGCCAATCATCAGAAAACCTTCAATATTCAGCTGCCGGTCAAGAATATCCGAGGGTGCAATATCAATATTCACTGCTGAAAATTTTAGAATGTCCTCTTTTTGACTGTTTTTAATGTCCGCATTCAGAACATTTATGTTTCCCTGAAGAACCAGGCTTTCTTTTTCATTTTTCTTTTGATACTCCGCATTCAGCCTCAAATTCAGATCCAGGTCATCCCATACCAGGGTTTGAGGCATGGGCACATAGGCAAGGTAGTGTAAAACATCAATATTCCGGGTCATGATATCTGCGTGAAATGACCGGTTTTCGGAAAAAGGCAGGGCATCAATATGAATGGTCACAGGCGTCTGGTTCAGGGCAAAACTCAGATCCACTGTGGTTGTCTTATCTTTATTCGAGTCTTTTGAACTTAAAAAAGACACGGCTGCCTGTAAATCTTCAAGGCTGTGGGATGTTTTTGCCACCTGATCGGTAATCTGTATTTTTCCCCGGGTCAGTCCGGCCTTTTTCAGGACAAACCTCACCAGTGCGTCTGTGTTTTTATTTTCTTCAACCTTTGCGCTGGAAGATGGATCTGCTGTGGAATTCGGGATATCAGAAAAATTAAAGCGATTGTCTGCCTGGCGGATAATATGAATATACGGTGCATCCACCTGGATGTCAGACACCACCACACTGAAGGTCAGCAGCGACATTATGCTTAAACTGCCGTATAACCGTTCAACAGATAAAAAGATGTCCTGATTTTTTTCTTTAATGGTGAATGCATGAAGCGTGACACTCAGAGAATAGGGATTCACCCGGACTTTTTCCATTGATACCTGTCGCCCGAGCGCCTGGGTCAGTTTCTGTGTCAATGTCTTTTGAAGAATCACGGGGGCCAGAAAAAAACCAGCCAGAGTATATACCAGAACAATGGCGGCCAGAATAATGATTTTCTTTTTTGTAAGTGTCATAAGGCGTGTCCTCATCTGTCATTTCTTAAATAATTCCAAAAAGCGGGGCACCTTTTTTCCCAAGTGCATCCACCCTGTCCATGGTTTTTTGATCCGGCTCCAGTACCTTTGAATGAAACGGTTTTATCCGGGCATCAATCATCAATGGCGGCTCACATTCCCAATGCTTGTACACAAACTGCTCTTTTACGCCGTACACATCATGGGACGGATTGGACCGCGAAAATGTCACCCACAGAAAATTTGCAAATGTCCGGGCGGAAAACAGCGCATCATCCACCACCACAAACAGCGGCAGGCGATCTAAACCGGTCTGGTGTTCAAGATGATTTTTTAAATGCTGCATCTGTGTTTTTGCCTGTGCATATGTGGTAAAAACAGGCCCCTGGATAACAGCAATTCCGGGGGCTGCGATGTGTGCGCAATGAAATTCCCGCGGCAGCGAAAAATCAGCGGGAAACTGTGTCCCAAGTATCCGTCTTTTGTCTCCTGCCGATGCAATTACCAGTTTTGATCCCTGATTGATATCCCGGGTGGAATAATCCAGGGTATCCATGGTTGTCTGTGTGGAAAAATGAAGATCAGATTTCAGATCAAGGCGCTCCAGCAGATGGATGAAAAACGCTTTTTCATCATTGACATCCAGACCGGGATCATCCTCATGGGCACAGATGAACAGATATTTTGCCAAAGACAGCTGCCCGGTTCCCAGTATTCTGCTGGCATGGGTCAACAGTTCCCTTGGCCGAAGTTTTTCATAGGGCACGTACCGTTCATGCGCTTTGGCAAGCAACAGCGGATGAACCCCTGCATCATCCACGGCATTGATTGCAGTTACGCCGGGAATGGCATCTTTTATTGCAGAACGGGTGATCTGGTGAATCAGACGGCCGAAATTGGAATCTTCCTGGGGTGTGCGCCCCACCACCGTGAAGGGAAACACTGCATTTTTTCTGTGATACACGGCATCCACTCGCATATAGGGATAGTCATGATCCATGGAATAATATCCCAGATGATCTCCAAAAGGCCCTTCCTTTTTGGTTTTCCCGGGCACAATGGTTCCGGTGATGCAAAAATCCGCATCTGCGCTAATCAAATATTGATCTTTATGGGCGTATTTAAAATTTTTCCCGGCCAGAGCCCCGGCAAAACAGATTTCCGGCATGCCTTCGGGCAGCGGCATCACAGCCGCCAGCGTATGAGCGGGCGGGCCGCCGATAAAGATACTGACCTTAAACGGCAGATTCAATTCCAGGGCTTTCTTATGGTGGTTGCCGATCCCCCGGTGCAGTTGATAATGCAGTCCGATTTCTTTTCCGGGAAGATACTCATTGCCGGATATCTGTATCCGGTACATGCCTAAATTTGAATGAAATATGGAATCTGATCCCGGTTCTTTTGAAAACACCTGGGGCAGCAGGATAAAGGCCCCGCCATCCTTGGGCCAGCAGCGGATCATTGGCAGATCCTGAATCCTGCACTGATTTGCCATTACCTTTGGCTTCCGTGTTCTGACCGGCAGTGAATGAACCAGTGCTCCTGCAGCCTTGAGTAAATTGTGCGGTTTTTTTAAAACAAGTGCAGGATCGGATTTCAGATCCACCAGCGCTGTCACCTGCGCTAACTGCGGTTCAAAAATTTTGAGTGTTCTTTCCCAGGTTCCGAACATATTGGACACGGCTGCAAATTTTGAATGCTTTACATGGGTAAATAACACTGCAGGTCCCTGGGCTGCAAAAACCCTTCGGGTGATTTCCGCCATTTCAAGATCCGGATCAACCGGAGTGTCAATAACAAGCAGTTCTCCATTCTTTTTTAAAAACCGGATGCACTGATTCAAGCTTGAAAACTTCATAAATTATTTTGCATACCCCCAGGTTTTCAGACGGCTGTATGCAAACTTGGAATACTGATTCGGCGCATAATTGGTCACTTTCAGATAATCGGCATAATTCTGCGCAGCTGGTTTGATCTGCCCGTTTTTATCCTGGCAGTATCCTTTTAAAAATTTAAGATGGGGATTTCCAGGCAGCAGATCTTCGCATTTATCATATTCCCGGTAAGCGTCTGCCCATCGTTTCAGCGAAAGATTTGCATCCCCTGCCACCTGATAGCCCTGGGCTTCCATGGGATATAACTGTTGTGCATTCTGCGAATGCACAAGGGCCTGGCGAGGATTTTTACGGGCCATCATGCATTTGGCCATCAAGACATGGGCAGTATAATCATCGTCCATGGATTTCAAGGCCTCCTGGAATGAATGTTGTGCTTTATCATATTCTTTTGCACCCATTGATTTTTCACCCTGCTGCAAGAGCACAATTCCTTTTTCTTTTTGACGAAGAGAGGCAATGCTGTCCATATACCGATCCCGGTTCAACGGAAGCGTTTTTGATTTGGCGTATCGGCCGTTGCCCCGTTCACGGGCACTTTCCAGACGTTCTGAACTCATCGGATGGGTTGAAAAAAGAACCTGCACAGAACTTGCAGCCTCTTTATGAAGCGAATTTAAAATCTCCATCAGGTCCACAAATCCTGTGGTTGAATAACCGGACCGGACCATGTATTCATTGCCCAGTTCATCTGCTTCGCGTTCATTATCCCGGCTGTATTTGGATAATAAAAGCCCCTGGCCCAGGGCACCCAGCTGCTGGGTCAGGTCTCCCAGATCACTGCTCCTTGAGCCTGCCGCCATGGCCAGACCGCCGACCAGAAGAGAAGACAGCTGCCCCTTGGACATCTGCTGGGCTGAATGCCGTGCATTCACATGACCCAGCTCATGACCCAGCAGGGCTGCAAGCTGCGCCTCATTGTCCAGTTTTAATAAAATCCCTCTTGTCACGGCAATGGTTCCGCCGGGAAACGCATAGGCATTTACATAGACGGCATTGACGCACTGAAAATTATACGGCATGTCTTTGCGGTGAACATAAGGCACAACTTTTTTTCCGATATCTGCCACATAATAATTGACCCGACTGTCCTGGGTCACACCATAGTCCGAGGAGAATTGAAACGGAGACTGGTTTTTATCAATCCCGATTTCCTGCTCACGGGAAACCATCATCAGCTGTTTCTCCCCGGTTACCGGGTTCAGGGCACATCCTGCAAGCCACCCTGCCCCGGCTGTTGCGGCAGACACAGCTGCCGTGTACTTTAAAAACTGTCTTCTTGACACCTGATTTTCTTTGTAAATGTCATCCATGCTCACATCCTGTCTGATAATTCTTTTTTGATTTCAAGGCCCAGATTTTCCAGGGAGTACGGTTTTTTTACAAAACTGTCCACACCCAGGTGCCGGGCATTTTCAATATCCTCATCTTTTAAAATTCCGCTGGTAAATACGATTTTTATTCCAGGAACCATTTTTTTGAGCTGTTCACAGGTTTCAAAACCGTTCATTCCCGGATCCATGATGATGTCCATCAGCACAAGGTCCACACGGGTCTTTCGGACAAAGTCCACGGCCGCTTCTCCGCTGGAAACCACGCAAGGGTCATATCCCAGCCGCTTTAACATATTTGTTGCAATAATCTGCTGCTCGTTCCTGTCATCCACCACCAGAATGGTTTCACCGTTTCCTGAATAATCTTCCAGCGTGTACACCTGTGAAGACAGTGAATCGGCTTCCTGTGTGCTTTCAGATATTGGAAAATATACGGTAAAATATGTTTTGCTGTTTGCGGAACTGACATGGATATATCCGTTATGGTCATGAACCGCATTCCACACAATGGTCAGCCCCAGACCCGTACCGCTTTTGCCCAGCACTTTTTTTGAATAAAAGGGCTCAAAAATATGATCAATATCCTGAGGTAAAATGCCCTGTCCTGTGTTCATCACACACAATTTTATAAATCTGCCGCTTTTAATTTTCTCATATCCCTGTATCTGCTGATTATTAAATTCAACCGCACAGGTATGCACAAAGACAGACCCCTTGTCCGGCCCTGCAGATTCCACGGCATTTGACACAAGATTCATCACTGTTTTACGGATATGAATATCAGACGCATCCATCAAGGGCAGTTCGCTGTCAAGATCTTTTACAATGGTTACACCCGGGAACCGAGAATTCACCATATCAAATTCAGACGATAAAAAATAGTCTTCTATAATCGTGTTCAACTGTACCGGAAGAAATACCATTGCAGATCCTCTCACCATAGTGAGCAGCTCTTCTGCAATATCCAGGGCCCTTTTCCCGGACGCTTTAATGGATTGAACATGCGCTTTCAAGGGACTGTCCTGGGATAAATCCTTCAATACGGCTTCAGGTCCTGAAACAAGCCCTGAAAGCACATTGTTCAGATCATGGGCAACGCCGCCGGCAAGAATTCCAAAGGCCTCCATTTTTTTGGCTTTTTCCAGTTTATTTTTCAACTGTTCCTGATCCCGGGCAGCAATGATTTTTTCAGTGATATCCCGGACACTGAAAAGCATTGCAGGACTTGTCCCATAGCGGATTTCAACACATTTTTTTTCAAAAAAAATAACCTGGCCGTCTTTGCGGGTAAAAGAATTGAGAAAATCATTTTCACGCTTGCTGAACACCGGCCTTGCTTTTTCAAAAAGAATCCGGGCATCCATTCCCAGCAGTTCTTCCGATGTATAACCGGTCAAAGCTTCCATGCCTGGATTTAAAAATACGATTTTCTGATCCTGAATAATAAAAATCCCCTCGGGAATAGAAAGCACCAGATTTCTGTATTTTTCCTCACTTTCCTTTAACCGGGCCTCGGCTTCCGAATGGGCAAGGATTTCAAGTTCCAGACTTTTATTGGCCCGGATCAGCGCATCATTGAGTGCCTCTTCTTTTGTCTGTTTTTTTTTCAAAGCCTGGCTCTTACTGCTGATTATTAAAAATCTTTTACAAACAGACCAAATACCAGACAGATAAGCCCTGTTGCCAGCGCTATAATAGATACCGGCACCTCATACATGAAAGAATCCAGAACATTTTGAATGGTCTCACTGCTGGTAAAGGTAATAAAAGATTCTGTTGTTTCTTCACCGAAAATTTTTGACAGTGTCAGGTCTACCCAGAAATTCTTTTTTTCCATCAGACCGGAGATCCCGGCAAAAATTGCCATGAACACGCCTGCAATCAAAGACCCTATCCCGATTTTAGTCAGCATTTTTCTTTCCCGTATCTGTTTAGAATTGTGTTTTTTTCCTGTTTGACAATATATTCTGCATACTTTATTCAAGTCAAACTATTTTACCCTGTAAGGGTTTTATTTATAAGGGCTATATGATAAATCCATCATGAAACCCAAACAGCACAACAAAAAAACGGGATGGCCTGCTGGAAAATGACGGATAAAAACACGTTCAAAAAAGTCGGTATCGCTTCTTTTATCATGATGGCCTCGGTGTTTGCCAGCCGCCTGATCGGTGTTTTTCGCGAGATTTCCATTGCCGGTATCGGCGGTATTCAGTCCGGGGTTGATGCCTACCAGATCGCCTTTGTTCTTCCTGAAATACTCAACCATATTGTGGCCAGCGGTTTTCTATCCATTACCTTTATTCCCATTTTTACCGGATATCTGACCCGGGGTAAAGAACAGGAAGGATATAAAGTTTTTTCCATCATTCACAATGGGTTTGGCCTTTTTCTGATCAGCCTTATCCTGATCGCAATGATCCGGGCACCCCAACTGGTTCATCTTATCGCACCGGGAATTACAGATCCGGACACCTTTGCAAAAGCAGTCAGAATGACCCGGATTATTCTTCCTGCCCAGTTTTTCTTTTTTTCCGGCGGCCTTTTAATGGCCATTCAATTCTCCCATGAAAAATTTTTTATCCCTGCCCTTGCCCCCTTGATATATAATATTTTTATTATTGCAGGAGGCCTTTTCCTGGGGCCTTTTATCGGTATGGAAGGCTTTGCCTGGGGAGTTCTTGTCGGCGCTGTCACGGGAAATTTTGCACTGCAGCTTATTGGAACCTGCAAATTGAATATACAGTATTCTCCTGTTATCAATTTCACCCACCCGGATTTGATTCGATATACCAAACTGACCCTGCCCCTGATGCTGGGTCTGACCATGACCTTTTCAACTGAGCTTCAATTCAAATTCTTCGGGTCCTTTCTGCCGCCGGGAAGTATTGCCGCTATCAATTATGCCTTGAGAATCACCTTTCTGATTGTCGGACTTTTCGGTCAGGCCGTGGGCGTGGCATCCTATCCGTTCATGGCCAAACTTGCAGGATCAGGCAGGCTTGACGAGCTGAACCAGCTTTTGAACCAGACCCTTAAATATATTTTCCTGGTCATCCCGGTATCGGTTCTGTTCATCGTGCTCAGCCATGAAATTGTTCTCATCCTTTTCCAGCGCTGGGAATTTGATGCCCAGGCCACGCGCATCACCCGGGGCATTCTGCCGTTTTTTATGATCGGGGCATTTGCATTTTCCGCTCAGACCATTGTCAGCCGGGGGTATTATGCCATGCAGAACACGCTTTTCCCCACCCTTGTGGTCTCTTTATGTGTCATCCTTTCTGTGCCGCTGACATATTTTTTAATGCTGTCTCTGGGTGCCAGAGGAGTGGCTCTCGGGCTTTCTGTGTCGGCCATCATCCAATGCCTTGTACTCTTTGAATGCTGGAGCAAAAAAAGTAAAAACGCCCAGAAAAAACAGGTGTATTTTTATCTGCTCAAACTTTTGCCCATCAGCCTTGTCATAGGGCTTATCCTGTTTGCAAGCGCAGGTTTTTTAAGGCAGATCTTTGATTCATTCACCTTTTCCGGAGCCATGAACATTGCACTGATCACCGGCACTGAGTTTTTATTGATATTTTATGCAGCCGGACGTATTTTTAAAATTACAGAAATTTTCCTGCTGTATGAAAATACATATAAAAGGATCATCTCATGGAAGAAAAAATTAATTTAATTGCGCAAAAAATCAAAGCATCAAAACGCCTGATCGTTTTTACCGGTGCAGGCATTTCAACTGAAAGCGGGATTCCGGATTACCGAAGCCAGGGCGGATTATGGACCAAATTTCAGCCCATTTATTTTGATGAATTCATGTCCTCCAAAGATGCCCGCATTCGATACTGGGACCATCACCTGCACATGGGAAAGTCCCTGATGACGTCAAAACCGAATATTGGCCATGACAGCATTGCTTCCCTGCACAAGCACGGATTTTTAAAAACCGTCATCACCCAGAACATTGACGGTCTGCATCAGAAAAGCGGCATCCCGGAAAAAGACGTCATTGAGCTGCACGGCAATGCCACGCGGGTGCGGTGCATGAGCTGCAGGCAGCTGTTCACCTGGGAAGCAGCCAAAGAAATGATTGCCCAGGGAAACACCCCGCCGGAATGCCAATGTTCAGGATATTTAAAACCGGACACCATCTCCTTTGGCCAGTCCATGCCTGTGGAAGAGACCCGGAAAGCGGCTGAACTGTCCTCCCAAAGCGATGTCTTCATTGTTGTCGGCTCAACTTTGATTGTCCAGCCGGCAGCACTCATGCCACGATATGCAAAGGATAACGGGGCATTTCTGGTCATCATCAATCTGTCAGATACCCCTTACGATTCGGTATGCGATGTATTGATCAGGGAAAAAGCGGGCTCTGTGCTGGAACAGATTGTCCAAAAAGTCCTGCACACCTGATGAATCTACCAGTCCACCGGCACCCGGACCTGCTGACCTGCTTTGTTTTTGAAAACCAGAAACCGGTGCGTTTTACCGTACAGATATAAATCCCGGGTCACTTTGACATCCTGTTTGCAATAGGAAATGATTTTATCCATTTCTCCTTGGGCCCACCATTCCAAAGCCATCAGGCCGTCAGCGGTTTTCTTTTCTCCCAGGGTCTGCTGGGCCAGATGATCCAGGGACAGCCGATACCCCAGATATTCATGCACTTTTATAATCATATCCAGGGTGGGAAGCGCATAAAAATCAAAGTCTGACAACCCGCTTAAAACCTTATAATCAAACCCGATAATATTAAACCCGATAATCAGATCACATTGCGCAAGATCGCTGATCAGCTGATCCATATCCTCCTGCAGATATTCCTGATAACAGTCGGTTTTTGAATCATATAAAATTGCACAGCTGACGCCCATTTTATCGGCTTTGTGCCATCCGCCCACTTCCTGAGCCGACCGCCGGGTCTCAATATCCAGCACGCCGTAATGAAGCGGTCTGTCAATCCCGGCTTCCGGAAGATATACTGTCTGAGCCTGACCCACAGCATCTTGAGTAACAGGCTCCTGGGGCTTTTCATATATCGTATTAAATGTCTCAGGCTTTTTGCCTTCCAGAATCAGTTCCAGTATTTTTTTTGCCGAAGCCTTGTCAATGGGCCTATTGCCAGACCCGCATTTGGGAGAATGCACACAGCAGGGACACCCGGATTTACATGTACAGGAGTCAATCACTTCAAAGGTTCTTTCAAGAAACACGGCTGCATTGTCAAAAGCCTGACGGCAGAATCCAAGGCCCCCGGGAGCACCGTCATAAATAAAGACCGCAGCCTTCCCGGTCTGGGGATGAAAGGGAATGGAAATGCCACCCAGATCATTGCGGTCTGTCATCACTAAAAGCGGCATGATGCCGATGGCTGCATGCTCCAGAGCATGAATGCCTCCCATGAAATGCATGCGTTCATATTCAATTTCGTCCCTCACTGTATCCGGAATCTCTATCCACAGCCCCTGGGTTTCAAATTCCAGTTCCGGCAGATCCAGGGGCATAACACCAATGGATTTCTGGCTGGACACAAGCTTTCTGTCATATCCTGTAACCTGCTCGGTGATTTTGAGCATGCCGAACCCCACCCGCGTGCCTTTCACCATGATTGAATCCATCTGTTTGATAATGGTGGTGGATTTTGAAGACCTTGCCCGGGTATAATAATTCACCTGTTTTTGTGTGGCTTCCACCACGCCTTTTTCATGGTCAAAGCGGGTGATAACATAGGTCAGCCCCCGGTGCAGGTACACGGCCCCTTCATGGGTTTCAAAATACGATCTGTGCCGGTCCACTTCCCCCAGTGTTTTTTTTGTATTTTCAATGAAAATGGCAAAGGTCTGACCTGTACCCCGCAAACTGACCTCCCGGTGGGGGGATTTTCTGGCAGCAAACCACATCCGCCCGTCCCGGCTTTTAAGCAGCCTGCCATCCCCTTCAAGTGAAGACACCATATTTTGAACTGCTGAATCTGCCAGAAACGGCTCTGACGTTTCAAGAGCCAGCTCTGCTGCAGCACATTCCAGGTGCTGTTTTAAAATCATGGTATTGTCCGGATTGATAATGGCGGTTTCCGGCGGCATGGAAAAAAACACATCCGGATGATTGATAAAATACTGATCCAGGGCATCTTCATGGGCAATCAAAATCATGACAGAATCCCTGCCATGCCGCCCTACCCGTCCGGCCCGCTGCCAGGTGGACATGATGGTGCCCGGATACCCCACCAGAATACAGATATCCAGACTGCCGATATCAATACCAAGTTCCAGAGCAGAAGTGGACACTACAGCCAAAAGCTCCCCGGACGCCAGCTGTTGTTCGATCAGACGGCGTTCTTCCGGCAGAAAGCCTGCCCGGTAAGCACTGATCCGGTCAGAAAATTCTTCCGCTTTCCGGGAGGCCCAGATGGCGATCAATTCGGTAATTTTTCTGGACTGGGTATAGCAGATGGTTCTCAGTTCCCTATGAACCGATGAATGAATCAATGTAATGGCGGTCTGGGCGGCTCCTTCAAGCCCCCGCATCAATATGACGTCCTTTTTGCCGGTGGGCGCACCTGCCTGATCCACAACTTCCACATCCAGCCCGGTCAGCTTGTGGCACAAGGATGCCGGATTGGCAATGGTGGCGGAACAGAAAATAAAAACAGGGCTTGCCCCGTAAAGTCGGCAAATCCGTAAAAGCCTGCGGAACACCCAGGCCATGTTTGATCCCATGACGCCCCGGTAGGTATGCACCTCGTCAATCACCACAAATTTAAGACTGGCAAAAAAATCCTCCCATAATTTGTGATGGGCCAGCAGCGCCAGATGCAGCATTTCCGGATTGGACAGTAAAATATGCGGCGGCAGTTTCCGGATCTTTGATTTCTGGTAAGACGAGATATCCCCGTCATAGACCGCTGCTTTCAGGTGAGCACCCGGATATTTCATCCCGGCTGCCCCAAGCAGATTCTGGATGGTATCCATCTGGTCCCGTGCAAGGGCTTTTAAGGGAAACAGATACAGGGCATGGGCATCCGGGTTTTCAATCAACTGATCAATCACCGGCAGATTATACACCAGACTTTTTCCGCTGGCCGTGGGCGTGGCAATGACCGTATGCACCCCGCGCAATATCATTTCAATGGCTGTTTTCTGGTGTGAATAGATCTGCTTTACGCCCAAAGATTTGAGCACAAACGACAGATCATGTTTAAATTCCGGCAGAACTGATGCAAAAACAGCCCTGGCAGGTTCAACGGTCCTGTGGCAGACAATATCCCCTTTAAACCGCTTATAGTTTTTCAGGGCGCTGATGTATTCTTCAAGGCTCACAAAATACTTTTCCCAAGCGCAGACAAGGTCAGTTCAACAGCCAGTTGTGCGGTTTTATTGGCCACATCCAGAATGGGATTGATTTCCACAAGATCCATGGAGCTGATCTTGCCCGAATCCGCCAGCAGCTCCATGAGCAGATGGGCTTCCCGATAGGAAATGCCGCCGGGAACCGGCGTGCCCACACCCGGCGCTTCCACAGGATCAAGCGCATCCATGTCCAACGTCAGATGAATGCGTTTTAAATGGGCAAACTTCATTAATGTTTTGCTGGCAACTGCGCTGATGCCCTGCTCATCAATATCCCGCATGGTAAACACGGTAATGCCCGATTTTTTGATTCGTACTTTTTCTTCAGGATCCAGATCCCGCTGCCCGATCATGACCACATTTTCAGGGTTGATTTTTCTGCCCGGATATCCGATATCCACCAGTGCCTGATGCCCTTCCCCGATCAGCGCGGCCAGCGGCATCCCGTGAATATTGCCCGAAGGAGAGGTCTTGGGGGTGTTAAAATCCCCATGGGCATCAATCCATATCAGACCGCAGGGTTTTTTATCTGCTGCTGCTGCAACGGTTCCCATTGCAATGGAATGATCCCCTCCGATAAACACCGGAAACCGTTTTTTTTTAACCAGGGGGGATGCCAGCGCATAAATGGCCTGACAGACCCGTGTGATCTGGGGCAGATAATTATTTTCATCCATACCGTCATCACGGACAGGAACAGCAATATTTCCAGTATCCTCCACCTCATGCCCCAGCGCCCGAAGCCGCGGCACAAGACCGGTATACCGCACTGCCGCAGGCCCCATATCCACACCCCGAAGAGATTGCCCGAAATCCATGGGAATCCCGATAATACTGATTTTTTTTGTCATCAAAATTGCCCCTTGAAACTTAAATTAGCGGGTTGACAGCTCACATCGCATAGCGTATGAAAACTGTATTCAACCATAAAGAATTAAGCTTGGCAATACCCCAATAACTTGCTCGAATAAAAGGTTTGTGCATATGACACGCAACTATACGGTAAACTCCGAACAGACAATAAACATCATCAACCAGCTTCTGGATGACGGCATAAAAAAGATAGCCGCCATGATCCGTCATTCCGACCGCTTTTATGCAACCGAGCCCGTCATGGAACCGTTCATGGGCCTGAATGAAACCGGCAAAACCTATGCCTATGATATGGGAACCCGGCTTCGGGTCACCCATCCGCCCAGGCTGTATTCCAGCCTCATGGCAAGATGTGTTGAAACCGCCTACCTGATCGATAAAGGCTTTACAAAACAGCACGGCATCACGCTGGAACATAACTATATGGATGCAGATCTGTTTGCCTTTTATATCAAGGATTTTGTAAAAGCCATCAGCCATGTGACCCGAACCGGCACCCATCCTTTTATCCGCAGCTGGTTCAACAAAGAGCTGGGTGAAGATGTCATGCTGAACCCCCATGAAACCACAGACCGCATCATCGGTTTTATGCTTAAAACCTTAACCGGCCTTGAAGAAAGCCAGGTTGCCATCTGTGTTTCCCATGACTGGAATATTTTCCCCATAAAAGAATTCAAACTCAATCTTCCCCATGAAGAATACGGGGATATAGGATACCTTGACGGTGTCGTATTTTTTGAAAAAAACGGCAAACACTATCTGACCAGCTACCAGGCAAAAGAACCGGTTTTAGTAAATTTGCACCCATAATCACAAATTCAAAGATGTGTCTTTTTCAGCCTGAACCCGATAGTTTTTAATGGTTTATTCAGACGCAAACCATTTATTTTTATTCAAAATTCTTTCTATTGACAGGTATTAAATCTGAACCTGATATTTATATTTGGACATCACCATAAAAAAGTGATATCAACAATAAATTTTTTCAATTTAATCTTTTAGTGGAAAGGAGAGTTTGAATGAGTGAAATTCTGGATATTGTAAAAGCCAAGGATCCCTTTGAAAAAGAGTTCCATCAGGCGGTTACGGAAGTGGTTGAATCGGTAAAACCGGTTCTGGACAAGAACCCTGAATACCGTCATGCCGGCATCATGGAGCGGATGATTGAACCTGAACGGGTGATGATGTTCAGAGTGCCCTGGATGGATGACCAGAACCGGGTACAGGTGAATCGAGGGTTCAGGATTCAGATGAACAGTGCCATCGGACCCTATAAAGGCGGTTTGCGGTTTCATCCGTCAGTCAATCTGTCGATCCTTAAATTTCTGGCGTTTGAGCAGGTCTTTAAAAATGCCTTGACCACCTTACCCATGGGGGGTGGCAAAGGAGGGTCTGATTTTGATCCCAAAGGCAAATCCGATAATGAAGTCATGCGGTTCTGTCAGAGTTTCATGTGTGAACTGTATCGTCATATCGGACCGGATACAGATGTTCCTGCCGGTGATATCGGAGTTGGCGGCAGAGAGATCGGTTATATGTTCGGGATGTACAAAAAACTTAAAAATGAATTTACAGGTGTCCTGACCGGGAAGAGCCTGAACTGGGGCGGCAGCCTTATCCGGCCTGAAGCAACTGGATATGGTTCAGTATTCTTTGCAGCAGAAATGATAGCCACCCGGGGTGATTCTCTTGCAGGAAAAACCTGTCTGGTGTCCGGTTCTGGAAATGTGGCCCAGTATACCACACAGAAACTGAACCAGCTTGGGGCAAAAGTGGTGACGCTGTCGGATTCTTCCGGCTATATTTATGATGAAAAGGGTATTGATGATGACAAACTTGCGTTTGTGATGCACCTGAAAAACACCAAACGCGGCAGAATGAAAGAATATGTCCAGAAATACCCGGAAGCAGTTTACACTGAACTGAACACCGGCGCAGATCATAATCCGCTCTGGAATCACAAGGCAGCCTGTGCATTCCCCAGTGCCACCCAGAACGAGATCAATGCCAAGGATGCAAAAAACCTTCTGGATAACGGCGTTTATCTGGTCAGTGAAGGTGCCAATATGCCCACCACACCGGAAGGCGTGGATCTGTTTATTGACCACAAAATTCTGTATGCTCCGGGGAAAGCTGCCAATGCAGGCGGAGTTGCAGTATCCGGACTTGAGATGTCCCAGAATTCAATGCGGATCAAATGGTCCCGTGAAGAGGTGGAAGCCAGACTCAAAGGCATCATGCAAAGCATTCATAGAGCATGTGTGTCTGCAGCTGAGGAATATGGAACACCGGGCAACTATGTAAATGGTGCCAATATTGCAGGATTTGTAAAAGTAGCAGATGCAATGATGGACCAGGGACTGGTCTAAGCGATAACCGGGCAGCTGGAAAAACTGATGATTTCCAGCTGCCTGTCACCTGTCTGATAAACAAGGCAGACTTTAGTTCAACCGATGCTATCGGAATCTGACACCAGAATTGCAGATGTTCGTTTCCTGCCATCCATAATCACGCATAGCGGTTTTTCAAACCTGACATGCCTGAAATATTTTGTTTTATTTATCAATTCCTGTTTTTCCAGTGTGTTCCAACGAATAAACTCAACATCAGAATTGTGCGGCACAGAAAAATATCCGATATTCATGGAAGTAACATTATGAAAAAAATGGGACCCCAGCGACGAATCAAACGGAAAATTATCAAGGCTTGTTTCAACAATCACGCTTGCACCTGATATTTGCGACCAGTTCACCGGAATACCTAAAAACGGGTCGCGTGTGCCCCACCGTCCCGGCCCGATAAGTATATATTTGCGCTTTTGGCGGTTCATTTGCCGGTTGAGTTTCTCAATTTCTGCAACCATCTCAATGGTTTCCAATTTATTGAAAAGCTGAGGATCAACATAAATGACATCTGTCATTGAATCAATCTGGCCATTTCCCAGACTCGAGCGTGTAAAAAGAACCATCTCATCCGGACTGAATTTTTCAACATCCACACTTTTGGTTGAAAGTCCTGTAACCAGCGGTTTGATTTGCAGCAGATAGAAGGTTGGCAAATTGTTTTTGCCGTAACTTAAGTCAACTGCGAATTCAATTTCCACCGGCGACCCGAATGCCTCTTCCACACTGTGCAGAATGGTGTTGATGGTTTCTGACAAAGGGATGTGGTCGTATTGTAAAATGTTTGCAAAATTGATAATGCGCGGACCCGCCGAGCTGAGCCCCGGCTTGATCCGGTCATTATCCATATTATACACCGATGCACAATGCGTGAGCGTGCCATGCGATTCAGCCACATCGATATCCAGCATTTCAAGAGATGCCAGCTCACCATCCTTCAACAAGTCAAGCGTCAGATCTTCACATTTGAGTGCATAAAATTTGACCTGGGTACTATTAAGCAATTCCTTGGTGCCATAAACCGAAACTTTTGGATAACTGGGCGAAAACCGGTATGATTTCCACCCGTTAACCACGTATGAACCCAGTCCCACTGCGATGACCGCAAACCCTTCTTCAGGTTTCATTGCAGCAATGGGATAATAATTGTAGGACTGTGCAACACCGCTGATATGCGGATAGTAGTATTCATTGTGATACGAACCCACCAGTTCCTGCAATATCACGGCCATTTTTTCATCCTCGACCCTGTGGTGAATGGCATCAAAATATACACGGGCATCATCGGAATACACCGAAGCATAAACCAGTTTGATCGCATTGGCCAGCAATTCAACCACCCGTTTTTTACTGGTCGGGCTGTTGGGAATAATATAGGTGTCAAACACTCCGGAAAAAGGCTGGGTAATGGAATCTTCCGAAGTGCTTGATGACCGCACGGATATAGGTTTGTCAATCTGATTTACAAATATTTTCAATTTCCGGATCAGCGCATTCGACAAAGATGCATTGTAAAAATATTCACGCAATTCTGCATAGCTGATTTCAGGATCAAGTATTTTTTCCGTCAGTTTATTACGGGTTATAAAACTCTGAAACTCATCGGTGCCGATAATTACCGTAATCGGTGTTAAAATATTTATACGCGACGATAAGGCTGAAAAATCCAGGTTGTAAATCAGCACATTGATAAACGCAAGACCCCTGCCCTTTCCACCAAGAGACCCGCCGCTGAAGGACACAATGTTTTTTTCATCCAGCGTGGCGGTTTCATCAAAGCTCATTATCTTGCCGCGTTTTTTTTCTTCCTTATATTTCTGGATGGCATCCAGAAATATTTCACGCGCCGCTTTCACATTGCCGATATCGTGAACCTGAAGGGGGTTAACTGTCTTGGCAAGTTCAATCTCGCCCCGTGCCATAAGCCACAATGAAAACTGGTTTTCATTGGCATGGAGCAGGAACGATTCATCGGGAATTTTTTGCAAATGGGTTTCAAATTCACGAATGGAGCGGGCCACTGCAATTTTATTTCCCTTTTTATCACGGAAAATAAAATGGCCGAACCCAAGATGGCTGTTCAGAAAGCTTTTCAGGTCGTTCATTAACGTTTCTGAATTCTTATTGATAAATGTCACATCAAGCTGCTTTGCCCACCTGGCATTTTCATCATCACTGGATTGCAACACAACAGGCAGGTTCTGGACAGACCGGCGGGCATATTCAATAAATTTCAAACCCGCCTGCTTATCGGCTTTGCCTGCACGGTCAAATTCCACATCAGAAATTACACACAGCATAAAGTCTTTGTATTTGTTGAATATCGAAATGGCTTCTTCGTAATTGCGTGCTAAAAGCACCTTGGGCCGGGAACGCATTTTGCATATTTTATCCAGCTCGTTTTTCTCAACTTCAGGCAAAATTTTCTGAACCTGATCAAACACGATGGAATACAAATGCTGGAGATATTTTGAATAATACAAGGGAGAATCTTCAATAAGAAGAATGACCCTGACCAGGCCCACTTTGGTATCATTTTCAACATTAATGCGGTCTTCGAGGGTTTTTACGATGGCAAAAAATATCAGTGAATCACCGTTCCATACATAAAGCTTATTGATTGACCGTATTGTGGGTATCAGGTCTTCAAAATATTTCACATCGCTTTTCTTGTTTATCAGCAGGTAAATCGGGATGTCTTCGTTCCGCTTTTTAATCTTTTCACTTAACTCGATCGGGGCTTTACGATCACGCCCCCCCATGAGCACCACAATATCAAACCGGGTTGTTTCAAGCAGATCAAGCGCTTCCTCCTCGGAAGAAACCCCTGTGATACGCGGCAGAGAGAATAAACTGTACTGATAAATCTCACCCATGAACTTTTCAAAAAAGGTGTCTTCGCTTTCAAGCATGAAGGCATCATATAACGTCGAAACAAACAGGATGTGCTTGACTTTATAGCGCATCATATCAAGGTACACATATTTGTCGATGGATTGCTGGTTAAAATACAACTGGAGGGGCTTTCGATTTTTCACCAGGGATTTTCGGAACTCGTCTGATTTGTGATGATCCGTCACCTGCACTCCTCTGCTGTTAATTATTTCGAACCCTTTGTAACTGTTCAGACAACCGCTCACAAGCTTGCTTATATTGATAAGCAGATTTCTTTCCTCGGTTAAAAACGGACCTTCCTGCTCCCTGGGAAATTCTTTCAAATAAAATATTTCAATTATCCCCTTTTTATTGTCAATGGTAAAAATACTTTCCTGCTGAACCCAATCTGTTTCCATAAAATTTTCTGAAGTGTATGTGTGATTTTCAAATTTTATACGACAGGCAGTATGTTGGGGATATTGCCATGAATTGGGCAGAATGTCGCAAATCCGTTGAAGCGTTTCGTGAACATTATTGCCCTCTTCAATTATCTTTGAAGTCTGATTAATGGCGTTCAGCTCTTTGAGTCGTTCGATATTCATTCGCTGTATTTTACCAAAAACATCTTTGGCTGCCTGTCCTGCAATTAAATTGGCCAGATTGATCAGCAAATGTCTTTCTTCTTTCAGGAAAGGTCCGTGATCAAGCTCGGGAAAGGCCTGGGTGTAAAAAACTTCAATGGTTCCCCGCTTGTTGGAAACCGATTTGAAATTCTGTACAATCCGCCAGGGGGTTTCCATAAAATCGTCACTTTCGTGCCGGGTGCGGTTATATTTTATCCTGACCCGCGTATGCTCAGGATACTGGAACGCTGCCGGCAATACTGCACAGATTTTGGGCAACGCATCTTCAAGGTGTCTGGTGCGTTTGAGTATGGCCGAGGTGTTGTTGATTCCGCCAAGCTCCTTGAGCCTTTCAGTATTTTGTTTTAACAGCTCTTCGAGTGCATTTCTGCTGACTGATCCGGAAATAAGACCTGCCAGATTGCTGAGAAAATTGCGTTCTTCTTTTAAAAAAGGCCCTTCGTCCGCTTCAGGAAACTGTTTCAGATAGAACACTTCAATGCTGCCGCTTTTTCCGTCAGGGGCTTCAAATGATTGCTGCTGAACCCACTGGGTTTCTGTAAAACTTTTGCTGGTAAACACCTGCCCGTTGTATTTAATTCGGACTACAGTATGCTCAGGATACTGCCAGGCTTCAGGCAACTGGTCGCATATTTCTTTTAATGCACTGTAAACCGGAATGCCTTTGCTTAAAATTTCATTGGCACGGTTAATCCCTGCCAGTTCCTTTTCACGTTCGGTATGATGGTGTTTTAACTTCTTTAAACGCCCGGCCGAGATGGCTCCATTAAACAGCATGCTTAAATGCAACAGCAATTTTTTCACACCGAATCTTTGCTCAATTAAATCCACATCCAGTGCTTCATTAAAAAAAACTTCAACCAGTACGTTGGTATTATCCGGAGTTTCAAATTCGTGGAAAAATCGGTGCGAGGTTTCCTGAAATCCATTGCTTGTAAATACTTCATCTGCAAATTTCACACTGACCGCAGTGATATCGGGCAGACTGTGCTGTACGATCACATTGCAGAACCCGTTCAGAAGAACTGGCAGACGATTGGTTTCCTTATTCGCTGCCAGATGCAGGAAATCAGAAACAATTTCTGCAAATTTTGAATTCACGATTGTATTTGAATTACCATGTTGATTTGTCAAAGTTTTACGCCCTGTTGTCCGTCCATTATTAAACAAATGCTGTTTTCTTTGCGGCCTTACGCCTAAACCAGGCGTTTGCTTTCGGTCAAAAGATCTACTCTTTATATTTATTTATTTTATGCTTGTTGCCTTTTTTGGATTTTTTCCCTTTTTCCGGATCATCGGATGTGTTTTCTTTATACTGTTTTAATTTCCGGGGGATTTCATCACCCGCAGCCAGCCTCCAGTCACCGTCAAGTGTGGCGGATACCATCCAGCGTCCATCACTGGACATTCGGATATACAGATTATTCCCAAAATAGGTTTCAGGAATGTTCAGTACCACATATGCCTGAATGCTTGAATCATATTGCATTTCATGTCCGTGCTGATGTTTATGGCGGTATCCATGGGCAGGCGCATGGGGCGGTGGACCCTGTTTATGGTAGCTTGCATTTCTGCCGTCAGGTGCCGGACTCTGGATGCCGACACCCACTGTATTGCATCCCATAAAAATCAATACCACAAACAGGATAAAGCATGTTTTGCAAAATGATTTCATCTGTTTTTCTCCTTTTTTGTCACTGTCAGGTTTTTAATCTTCATTAAATATATCTGCTTAATCCTGACATCGATAGGTATCCGGATCAATGTCAAAGCGTTTCATGATCTGCTGCAGGGACTGACGGTCCAGACCGGAATTTCTGGCTGCCTGGGTGATATTCCCGTGGCTGACAGACAGTCGCGCCCCCACATAGGCGTGATTGAACTCTCTGAGCATTTTTTCCTTGGCGGCCCTGTATGGCATGGCAGTCATCTGTGATGCATCCGGAACTGCTGTCAAAGGAACTGCGGAGTTATCCCTGTCAATTGAAATATCTGAAGGGGTGATGATATCTCCTTTGGAATACAAAATTCCCTGGAGCAACAGGTTTTCAAGTTCCCGGACATTTCCCGGCCAGGAATGTTTTAAAAACTGATCCATTAATGCAGGATCAATGTGTTTGTTTTTTTTGTTGAGTTTTTTACAGTGCTTGTCCAGCAGGAACTGTGCAATCAGGGGGATATCTGAAATGCGCTCGCGCAAGGCCGGCAATTCAATGGACAAAACATTCAGGCGATAAAAAAAATCTTCCCGGAACTGGCTGTGGGCCATTTTTTGTTTAAGGTCCCGGTTTGTCGAGGCAATGATCCGTACATCCACTTTTTTCACCCGGTTATCGCCCAGCGGTTTGATTTCTTTTTCCTGTAGAACCCGCAGCAGTTTTGTCTGTATGGACAGGCCCACATCTCCGATTTCATCCAGAAATATAGTGCCTTTATCTGCTTCCTCAAACAGTCCGGGCTTATCCCGGGACGCATTGGTGAACGCACCTTTTTTATAGCCGAACAATTCACTTTCAAGAATATGTTCCGGGATGGTCGGGCAGTTGACCGGGATATAGGGATATTTTTTTCTGTCGCTCATGGCATGAATGGAACGGGCGGTCAGGTCCTTTCCTGTGCCGGATTCTCCTGTAATCAAAACGGTGATATCACTGCCTGCCACAAGCTTGATCCGATCATACACCTTTTGCATGGGTTCACTGTCGCCCACCAGAGCCAGATCTTTATCCCGGCCCTGCCGGATCAGGCGCTGGTTTTCCTTGAGCAGTTCACTTCTTTCCAGCGCCTTTTTAATCCTGAAAATAATTTCATCCTGGTCAAAGGGTTTGGGGATAAAATCATAAGCGCCTTTTTTAACTGCGGTAACTGCGGATTCTATATTCCCGAAAGCGGTCAGCATCACCACGGTGAGATCCGGGTATATGTCTTTTACCTTGTCCAGCAGTTCAAAGCCGTCCATTTCCGGCATGCGGATATCGCAGATCATCAGGTCAAATGAACCCTGCTCCAGAATGTCCAGGGCCATTTTCCCGGAAAAGGCAACGGTTACCCTGCAGTCGATTTCCGGTTCAAGTGACCGCTGCAACAGGCGGGTCATATCTTTTTCATCGTCAACGGCCAGTATATTTGCTGTCATGATCTGCCTGCCTCTGCCGGAAGTGTAATGGTAAAAACCGTACCCTCATTTTCCACACTGTTCACACGAATGCTTCCCTGATGGCGTTTAATAATGCCGTAGCCCACTGAAAGGCCAAGTCCTGTGCCCTGCCCCACCGGTTTTGTTGTGAAAAACGGATCAAAAATCCGGGGCAGGTTCTCTTTTTCTATACCTTTTCCATTATCTTTCACAAGAATAATAATTTTATCCTCTGAGGGCTTCAAGGTCTGGACCTGTATTTTTCCCCTGCCTTCCACGGCATGACAGGCATTAATCAACAGATTCACCAGAACCTGGGCCAGCTCCTGCTCATTTCCGATGATGGTCAGCCGGTCTCCCTCACAGGGTTTTAAAACCATTTCAATATGCCTGAAATCTGAGTGATTGGATAAAAATTTCATCACCGTGTCCACCACCTTGTTGATATCCACCTTTGTGAATTTTGACGGGCCTTTACGTGAAAAATCCAGCAGATCCGATACCACTGTCTTGCAGTTCTGGACATGTTTTTCAATAATTTTCAAATCATCTTTTTGATCTGAACTTGCCTGTTTGAGTAAAAGCTGGGTATATCCCAGAATAATGCCCAGGGGATTATTGATTTCATGGGCAACCCCTGCGGACAGCTCTCCCACGGCAGCCAGCTTGTCTGCCTGGGCAATCTGACGTTCCATCTGATACCGGTCGTTGATGTTTTTTATGATAAAATGAAAGGTTTTGGCGCAGCCGAATGCGCCATAGTCAACGCCGCCGGTAATCAATACCATGACCGATGTCTTATCCGGCCGCAAGAATTCAACTTCTTCGTTCAGGATATATTCATGGGTTCGAATTTTTTTAAGCAGGCTTTCCCATTCTGTGAATTGTGCAAAGAAGCTGCCCAGTACCATTTTTCTCATGATCATTTCATCCCGGTGATACCCTGTCAGCTCGATTCCGGCCGGGTTGATCTCCATAACCTGAAACTGCTCATCTGTCACAATAATCGTATCCAGCGACTGTTCAAAAATTCTTCGGCATTTATGCTCGCTGCTGGTCAGAAGTTCTGTCCGTTCAATCACTTTATTTTCAAGAGTCTGATTCAGATCCACAAGCTCAATATGGGTTTTTTCCAGATTTTTTCTGCCTGCCAGCACTTTTTCATTAATATCCCAGGTCTGTTTAAAAAACAGGGTGATCATGCCCACCAGCATAAAGGATACCGTATTGACACTGCCGGAATAGGCACTGATCTCATGCCAGATGTCAGCATTATCCGTTAGTATCAAAAACTGCCTCAGAATATGCCCGAAAGAACGGGACACGGCAAATATAAAGAATCCCAGACTGATCCACAACAGGTAATGAAAAACGATATTATCCGGATCAAGCCCCTGAAGTATCCGTGCTTTATAAAGGGCAAGCATGGCAATGATCACCATGAGAATCGAACCTGCAACATCAACGACAAGTATGGGAAAATAGGATGTAATCATCTGTCCTCTTTGTTCGGATTTGCCAGTCGGTGTTCTTTGACCATCCGGCTGATCCCCAGATACAGCATGAGCATGGCAGGAACGCACAGCAGATGATCCAGTTTTAAAAGATAATACACCACTGCAAGCAGCAGAGAATCAGAGTGCGTGACCAATTGCATTTTGAAAACGGATTGAGGCAGGATCTGGACAATTTCCAGTTGTTCATCCAGAAGATGGGCAGCAAAAGCATCCAGATTCCAGAGGACAAACAAAAAGGCAGATATCTGAATCATTGCCCAGCCTTTCTGCTTGTGCAGTCCTTTGCCTGTGACAGTAAAAATCAATATCAGCATGGAAAACAGGAAAAAAAAATGTCCGATCTGATGAACAATGATGCCTTCCGCATGGCTGTGCTGCTGGATTGCAAAACCGGATTCCGGTGAAAAAAAATCCAGCAGCAAAAGGATAAACAATACATAAAGGCAGTTTAACAGCCTTGAAAAATCAAATCGCCTTCTGGTCAGGATACATAATTGTATGGTCATTGCCGCTTACCTCCAAGATGGCGACATTATAAAAAGAACCCTGCCGGATTACAAGTGCTAAACCAATTTCAGGCAGCACCTTCCGAAGCTTTGAGCAATTGCTTGTGAACATTTGAAAAATAGGGCAGAAACGGTCTGATTTTTCCAAATACAATTCTTGCCAGTACATATACCGGAAAAAACGAAAACGTATACCCGACAGAATCGGTAACCAGTGAAAAAGGAAAGGATATGGCAAAATCCACCCCTGCAAACCGTGTCTGCATCCAGCCAAGCGCAAAGGGTATGGGCCATAAAATGGCAGCCGAATGTCCCATCATGGCAAAAAACTTTTTGCCCCAGGCATCGGTGGCCTGTTTATTCAATGCCTTGTAACCTTTCATGTCCCCGTCATTATACGCCTGGATGGCAAGATTTTCCTTTTGGGTCATCCGGGAACTCAGACCGGTCAGATATGACATATTGGCTTTCAGTGCAATGGAAACGGTCAACTCTCCAATAATCACTGCAATCATGGAAAGAAAAAAGGTTCCCAGCAGATACGCCAGAACAGGCGTATCCATCAGCCGGTAGAAGAAGATAAGGCCAGGATCAATTAAAGTGTAGAACTGGTTTATGGTATTTATCATTGGATTAAAATTCCCTTTAATACACCCGGAACCCGGCAGATATCTGGCCCTGCCGGGTTCCTTGACGGTGTTTACAGTTAAAGCATGGCAATGCCGAAAAAGCCGCGCATGGTGTATCGCAGACCAATGTATAATGCCAGTACAAGGAAGATCCATTTCAAAACTTTTTCCGGTATGTATTTTCCGGTTCTTGGCCCGATCATGGAACCCACAAAGACACCGATCAATTCCACCCCGATCATGGGCCAGTAAACCATAATACCTTTAAGCACCATGAAATTGAAAATGGAAAAAACCATCCCGATCAGAACCGCCACGGCTGAAGTGCCCGCCACAACAAACATGGGAAGTCCCACCACGGATGTCAGGAACGGAACATAAAGAAATCCGCCGCCCACCCCGATAAAGGATGCCAGGGCTGATATCAGAAACCCTCCGACAAACGCCCATATCGGGCTGAAAGAAAAGGTCTGGCCAAAAAATGAAATTTGAGTTTTCACCACACTCCATTTCAGTGTTTTTACGCCCTGGCCGGCGATATCACCCTTGGTTTTTACTGTGTTTTCAAAGGCTTTGGCAGCGTCCTTGGCTGCTTTCTTGGATGCCTGGCCTTTTGGAGACATTTCATAAACCATGAATGCAAAAATCAAAAACACGCACAGCCCGAACCATCCCTGATACTGGGAAAAACTGATTTTTCCGGCTGTGGAAAAAACAACAATCAACGTGGCGAACAAGGCGCCGATCCCCAGGAAAAACCCCAGGGAAGTGACCAGTCGTTTCTGTTTTCCGTAATTAATGGTTGAAACCAGTGCAGACAATCCGACCAGCCACTGGTTGGACACACGAATACTGTCCGTAACCAGCTTATTCAAGGCCGGTGTGGTGTCCTTGAAGGTTTTGGCATATGCGCCAAGACCGTAAATCGTAATGTGTCCGACCCCTGCCATGATACCGCCGAATGCGCCCACTGTGGAAAATATCCACCCGACCCAGATGGCCCATAAAAAACACAGAAGAAGACCCGGTGATGGCGCGCCCGGGATGCCATACACGCCTTTGGCAGCAGATGGATCAATCTGTCCCGGACCGGTTCCCTGGGGTGCGGCTGCAATGGCATCTGCAAGTTTGTCCGCAAAAACAGGTCCCGGCACGCATAACAGCACCAGAACAGTGACAGCCAGCAGCATCAAAACTCCCCATGTAAATTTGTTTCTCATACATTCCCTCCTGATAGAATCGTTAATGGCGCCCAGTATATGCTGGACAGTTATTTTTTTATTCTTTCTTTCTCTGTTAGCGCCCGGTTGGACATCAGCTTGATGCAGGCCGGACAAAGAGAATGGTGTTCTTTGGTATCCGGATGTGTATGGGTGGCTTCCCGGACATGGTCAATAAAACTGATTGTTGCATAAAGACTTCCACAGCCTTCACACCGCTCCAGGGGCAGTTGACAGACCGTTTCACCCTTCAGAAAAACTGTTCTGACTTTATCCTCATCTTTTATCCGGATAACGCCGGTGGGACATAAATTGGCACAGGTGCCGCAACCAATGCATTTTCCAGGTTCTGCCACCACCTGATGTCCCTGTTTGGTTTTTTTCATCTTCAACGCGGATGCCCTGACGATTTCATTGCATACACGGATACACAGCCGACACCCTGTACACCCATTGGGTGCCGGTGCGACATCTATATTGAATTTTTGCGCCAGAGCCCTGATCCGCTCTGATTCAGGGGCCATCTGAAGCAGCCGGTTAAAGGCTTTGATACGGGCCTGATGAACCTGTTCAGTCTGTGTCCGGATGGTGAGATTTTCTTTGACCTTCAAAACACAGGACATCACCAGTATCCATTTGCTGTGGGCTTTTGAAAACACGTCAACGCCACACAGTCTGCAGGCACCTGAAGGTGACAATGCCGGATGAAAACACAGATGCGGAATAGCGATATTATTTGCTTTTGCAGCCTGAAGAACGGTCTGCCCTGTTTTGGCTTCAACGGGCATGTCATCAATATAAATCCGGGTCATGGCATTTACCGGTCGCCATTTTGTGTTAAAAGCTTCAGACAGTCCTGGGGAAGACGATGGGTACCCCTGCCTTCAAGGCTTATTTCAATCAAGGCATCCGGGTCATTGATCGTGGTATCCGGATCAGTGACAAAGCCATGGCACCCGATAAAATCATCCATATAGTCTTCCCAGGCCTCATCATCAGATTTTTTATACACTTCAATTTTATTTCCCCTTTGAAACTGCATGATTCTGGTTCCTCCTACTCGGACCGGATCGGCCGGGTTTCAACACTGTTTCTGGCATTCAGGCTGCGCTGACATTGCTGGCACAGCAGCCTGTTTTGAACCGCTTTCACCATCCTGCCTGTTTTTGTTTCGATAAACTCCATATACCGGGTTGACGGCAGGGCTGCACCGCATTCATCACAATACAGAATCTCCTGACTGCTGAGCAGCGTACCGCACAGCTTTAACATTCTTTTTCCATCGGCTTCTTCAACAACCATGGCCTTGTTCTCGCAATTGGCTGCACAGGCACCGCAAACAATGCATTTTTGTGCTGTTTTTCTGAAATCTGATTTAACCGGATGATCAAAATCCAGATGCCCCATCTGAAGCGCATCAATTTTCATTTTGTCCCTGCAGACGCTGACGCAATCTCCGCAACGGCGGCAGATATCACACCGCAGACATCGTCTGGCTTCATCCCGGACTTCCTGTTCTGTATATCCAAGTTCAGCCTGCTGAAACGTGGTTCGCCGGCGATCCACATTCAGCATCTGCATCTTTGGGCGTTGAAGTGTCATTTTTTCTTCTGCAGACATCTGAACCGGGGGATCGATAGAATGGCGCACCGGAATTTTGGGCATTCGCGGCTGGGGGATATGGTTCAGATACCGGTCAATGGCGTCAGCCGCTCTTTTTCCGCCGCCAATGGCTTCTATCACGGTTGCCGGGCCGGAAACCGCATCTCCTGCTGCAAACACGCCCGGCATTGCCGTTTCCATACTGGCATGACTGACTTCAATGGTGCCTCTCTTACTCCAGGTGATCTGGTCAAAAGCTTCAAGCCCGGTATCATCCACATATTGTCCGATGGCCCGGATAACAGCATCCGCCTTGATAACAAAATCACTGCCGTCAATGGGCACAGGCACCATCCGGTCTGATTCCGGTTTTTTTACCAGTTCGGCTTTAATACAGGCAAGGCCTGCTGCACACTGATTTTCTCCGACAATTTTTTTAGGGATGGTCAGAAAGGCGAATTCAACCCCTTCCTCTTCTGCCTGTTCCAGCTCCTCGATATCTGCCGGCATCTGGTTTCTGGACCGTCTGTATGCGATGGTCACTTTTTGCGCTCCCAGCCTCAGACTGGTGCGTGCCGCATCAATAGCCACGTTTCCACCACCGATAATGACCACATTTTTTCCGGGAGCATGCCGGTTGCCCAGGGCCACCTCCCTTAAAAAGGTCACTGCATCCAGAACTCCGCTGAACTGTTTTTCACCTTCAATATCCATATCCCAGGATTTATGGGCGCCCACTGCGATAAAAAACGCACTGAACCCGTCTTTTTTCAAATCCTCCAGAGTGACATCTGCTCCGAAACGGGTATTGTAAACAAATTCAACCCCCAGTTTTTCGATCATGGCCACTTCTGTATCAATCACTTCCCTGGGCAGCCGGTAGCGCGGAATACCCACCATCAGCATTCCTCCGGGAACCGGCAGTGCTTCAAGCACCTTTACCCCATATCCTCTCAATGCCAGGTAATATGCAGCGGAAAGCCCTCCGGGGCCTGCACCCACCACACACACTTTTTTGCCATTGAATGGTTTTTTTTCAGGATTTACATAGGCCCGTTCAGACATGGCCCGTTCTGCAGCAAAAGCTTTTAAAAATTTTATGGACACCGGTGTATCCATCCGGCCCCGTACACACATGATTTCACACGGGCGGGTGCAGACCAGGCCGCAAACCCAGGGCAGCGGGTTGTCCCGACGGATCACTTCAATGGCCTGGGCATCTTTTCCCTTGGCAATCAGGGATAAGTATGTGGGGATATCAATTCCGGCCGGACATGCCATCTGACAGGGGGACGGTGCAAGCTTTGAACAGTCATGGGAGGGGCAGTTTCGAGATTCAATATGGCTGATAAAAATCTCACGGTTTTCCTTAAGATTCTTCTTTAATGTCCGGCCCACTTCCGTGTTGCAGGATGGGGCCTGATATGCTTGATATTCTTCAATCAGGCTGTCGATTGCTGTTAAATGTTCAGTGGTTCCGGCGCCCTCTGCAATCTCTTCAATCAATTCAAGCAACTGTTCGCATATCCGTCTGTTTCTGGGGTTCGGAAGATTGCCTGTCTCAATTTGCCGGTTCAAGTAGAGAACGGTCTGTCTTACCGGGCAGATCTGTGTTGCCATAGCTGTCTGTCCTCTTTATTAAAAACTGCTTTTTTCGAGAACAGCCACAGCTTTTGCGTGCCGCTCCCGACGGATCTGAGTCATATCTTCCACCCGGCCGAATTTCAGACATCCCGTGGTACATGTGGATACACAGGCCGGCTGAAGACCCTGATCAAGCCTGTCCATGCAATAGTCACACTTTTCAACTTTTCCGTTTTCCGGATTCCACTGGGGTGCCCCCCAGGGACAGGCAGACACACAGGTTTTACATCCAACACACAAATCCTTGTCCACAAAAACAATTCCGTCAGAATCTCTTTTGCGCATTGCACCCGTGGGGCAGGCAGACACGCACCAGGGATTCTCGCAATGGAAACACGGCATAAAAATATAGGAGGTTTTTGGCAACCCGCCAATCATTTTAGGCCCCACCTGGATCACCTGGCAGGGTTTGGGACCGCGGGGCAGTTTTTTATTGACCTTGCACTGGATTTCACAGGTATGACAGCCAATGCATTTCTTATTGTCCTGGAACAGATAGTATTTGCTCATTCAAGTCTCCCAAGCGATTATGTCACAACCCTTTTCCTGAGTATTAGCGAAAGGTGTGCCAGAAATTTCATTTTATATAAAAGGCCAGATGTAAATCATATAACTATATAGAATTATAAACTATTCACATAAAAATATACCCGCATTTTCTGTTCAATATCCAAAGCTTTTTTTAATTTCGGCGCAATAAAAATCTTGCACCGCAATCAAAACCTGCAGTAATTTTACTGCGTTTTATCTTCTATTTTTCGTAACTTTTTTCAACACCCTCACCTTTTTTAAATAATTATGATATATTTTCAAATACTTACACCTTTTTTAAACAACATATTTAAACTGGTACGATTCTGGCTTAATATGGATAAAAAAAGACGATGGCAATAATTTTAGGAGATCCCATATGACAAAGCATTCTGTATACAGTGTCTGCGGTATGTGCACTGTCCGCTGCCCAATCAAGGTAGAAGTTTCAAACGGACATGTTGATTTTATTGCAGGCAACCCCTTTGTTCCGGCCATGAAAGGCGCTGTATGCCCGAGAGGAGCTGCCGGCACCGGATTGATATATGACAGTGAACGCCCCCAGACCCCGTTAATCCGTGAAGGCAAAAGAGGAGAAGGCAAATGGAAAAAAGCCACCTGGGATGAAGCCCTGGACTACGTTGCAGATAAATTGAACAAGATTAAAAACAAATATGGCGCACGGTCCATCGCATTTACAGACCGGGGCGGTCCGTTCAGAGATTTCCACAGGGCATTTTTAAGGGGACTTGGCACACCCAATTACAATAATCATGATTCATCCTGCGCACGGAATGTCCAGCACGCTGCCCTTTCGCTCACGGGCATGGGAAGAAAGGCCGTGGCTTACGATTTAAAAAACAGCAAACATGTTGTTCTGCAGTTCAGAAATATTTTTGAAGCCATCAATGTACAGGAAGTCAACAACCTGATGGATGCAATGGAAAACGGATGCCGCTTAAGCGTCATTGACATCCGCTCAAACGTTTCCGCCTACAAAGCCCATAATTTCATGAAAATAAGACCGGGAACAGATTATGCATTCAATCTGGCAGTGATCCATGAGATTATTTCCACCCGGGTTTTTGACCCGAAATTTGTGCAAAAACATATTGAAGGTTTTAAAGCGCTTGAAGAATTTGTGGCCCGATACACACCGGAATGGGCCCAGGAAGAAACCGGAATCAGTGCAGACCAGCTACGGGCTTTTGTCAAGGAACTTGCCCAGGCAGCGCCAGCTGTAATCTGGCATCCGGGCTGGATGGCAGCACGATATACAGATTCATTTTATATCTGCCGCTCTATCTATATTATCAATGCCCTTCTTGGAACATACGGCGCAAAGGGCGGGCTGCCATTTGTCAGAAAACCCGGAGATGTCGGACGAAAAGATCTTAAAAGCTTCATGGATCTGTACCCGAAACCCAGTGAAAAAAGGGCGGACGGTGTGGGTTGGAAATACAAGCATTTTGAAGAAGGTCCCGGTCTTGCGCATCTTCTGTATGAAGCCATGGAAAGCCAGGAACCTTACCCGGTTAAAGGGTATATTGCATTTCGCCATGATCCGCTGACGGGATATCCGGAACCAGACCGCCTGAAAAAAATGTGGGATAAACTGGAGCTACTGGTTTCCGTGACATTCAGCTGGTCAGATACTGCCTGGCATTCAGATGTAATTCTGCCCCTGTCGCCATATCTTGAACGGGAAAGCATCATTGCGACCAAAAACGCTTTAAAGCCGCAGTTTTTTGTCCGGCACAGAGCAGTTGCACCCTGCTATGATACCAAAGCGGACTGGGAGATCATCTCAGGTCTTGCCAGACGTATGAACCTGCCGGAACTTGCTTTTGATTCCATTGAGGATATATGGAATTTTCAGTTGAAAGACACCGGTGTCCACATTTCCGATTTTGATAAAACCGGCATGGTTGATCTGGCTTCTGCTCCCCGATACCTTGACTTTGATGAAATTAAATTCAAAACCCCCAGCGGCAAGTTTGAGATCATCTCAAAAAAACTGGAAGACAATAAAATTCCATCTCTTAAACCCTATGTATCTGCAAAAAATCCAGGCAAGGATCAGTTTCGCTTAACTTTTGGCAGGTGCGCACTCCATACCCAGGGACATACCGTCAACAACCCCATGCTGTTTGAGCAGATGCCGGAAAATGTTCTATGGATACATACACAACGGGCCTCAGCCCTTGGAATTTTAGATGGTGACACTGTTAATGTGACTCAAAACAATTATACTGAAAGCATTAAAGCCAAAGTGACGGACTTTATTCATCCGGAAGCGGTTTTCGTGATCCACGGATTTGGCCACCGTCTGAATGTGGAAAGCCGGGCCTTTAATAAAGGCCTTGCAGACAACAAATTCATGGCTGGCGGGATGAAAATCTGGGACCAGGCCGGTGGCGCCATTGCCTATCAGGAACATTTTGTTTCAGTCAAAAAGGCATAAAAACTCAAATACACTTTAGAACGGCCGGGGGAAACCCATCAGGGCTATCCCCCCAGGCAACAATCTTCTTCAAATCTGCAAAGATATCATTATTCTTCTCATCATTATTCTTCTTATCCAGGCTAAACAAGTCGTAACCTGTTTCTCATCTATTTCTAACATTCAGTTGGTAAAAATATGCCTAAAATATGCGTTTATGGTTAAGAACAGATTAGATTTGCTTTAAATAAAAAGGTTTTCAATAATATGAAATATCTGAAAACGGTGTGGAATGTCCGGTTGCGCTATCTCATCGGCTTAAGCACCATAGCCCTGCTGGTAACAGCATCCTTTATTACCATGCAGCATGTTGTTTCAAAACAGAAGGATTTTTCCAGGCTTGTTAATCTTGCCGGACATCAGGCCGGGCTATGCAACCGGATTGCGTATTTTGTCAGCATCATGGCGGTAACCGATGAAGAGGCTGAATTCAACATAGCACGGGCTCAGGTCGGCCGAGGCATGAACAAGATGAAAACTGTTCACCACCAGCTTCGAAACGGTGATCCGGAAAACGGAATTCCATATGTCACAAATACACTTCTGAACACCATCTATGGCGACAGTATGGGGCTTGATATGGCGATAACACGGTTTCTTGACCGTGTAAAAATCGCCTATGACAGGGATATGGAATCCTTCAATACCGGATCAGCAGCATATATATATGTTACCACCTATGGGCCGCATGTTCTTGAGCCGCTGCTTGATGCGGCTGTTGATGAATATGAAAATATCGGTCGACAGGCAATTGTACAGATTGAACGGTTTGAACTGATCATCTGGCTTTTCGCCCTGTTTGTGCTTTTACTGGAATTCGGATTCATTTTCAGACCTTTGGAAAAAAATGTTAAAAAAACATTGATCTCTCTTGAATCCTCTTTGTCTGACCTGGATAAAACCCAGCAAAGACTGCTGGCAGCCCAGAAAATGGCTTTGATCGGAGACTGGGAGCTTGATCTTCAGACCGGGGAATTAACCTGGTCGGACCAGGTATATGATATTCACGGCATAGACCCTGAAAAAAAAATCATGACATTTGAATCTTCATTAAACCAGATCCATCCTGAAGACCGCGGGATGGTCGCCTCAATACTTTTGGATATGGGCCCGGACACTCTGTCCAGCGATATGGAATACAGGGTTATCCGTGCCGATGGCGGTGAACGCCTGGTGTATCAACAGGCAATGGCCATGACAGATAAAAGCGGAAAGCTTGAAAAAATCTCAGGCACCCTCCAGGACATCACGGAACGCAAAACCCTGTCCACGCGGCTGGAAAAGCTGTCTGAACATATTCCAGGATTCATTTTTCAATTTCATGTTGAAGCCAACGGCAACTCCTGCTTTCCATATGCAGGAAAAGGAATTATTGACACCTGCGGCATAACGCCTTCCCAAATCAAGAATGATGCAAAATCCCTGTTGAATCTTTACCATGATGAAGACCGGGATCGGGTAAAAAACAATATAAACCGCGCAGGAGAACTGAAAACAAACTGGAGCGACCAGTTTCGCATTCATCATCCACAAAAGGGACTGGTCTGGCTGGAAGGACATGCAACACCCGAACCCTTGAGTGACGGCAGCACGCAATGGTATGGATATATATGGGATATTACACAACGGCAGCAGGCGGAAAACCAGATTCGCAGACTGGCCCTTTATGACCCGCTGACCGGCCTTGCAAACCGCCGGCTTTTAAAAGACCGTATTGCCCATGCCATTGCCACCTCAAGACGCAATCTCAATTATGGTGCCATTATCATGCTGGATATGGATAATTTTAAGAATCTGAATGACACCAAGGGACATAACGTCGGAGATGCCCTTTTGATAGAGGTGGCCAAACGGCTTACAACCTGTGTCCGGGAGACAGATACCATTGCCCGGCTGGGGGGTGATGAATTTGTTGTGGTTCTTGAATGGCTTGCCGGTGAAAAAGAAAAAGCGCATGAAAAAGCCATGGAAGTGGCACAGAAAATTCGAAAATCATTAAAGGAAAATTATGTTTTATCGGACCAGTCCCATATACATCATGCCAGTGCCTCAGTGGGTGTTGCACTCTTCAAGGGAGGGCTTAAAGACGTCAGTGAACTGCTCAAACGGGCTGATGTGGCCATGTATGAAGCCAAGGATCTGGGAAGAAACCGGGTTTGCTTTTACAACGAGGTCAGACAAGCTGTTATTGACAAAAACAGCAAGCTGGCCCACGATATGCAGCTGGCCATAAACAATCAGGAATTTGAGCTTTTCCTTCAGCCCCAGGTGGATGCCCAAGGCAGACTTTGCAGTGCGGAAGCGCTGATCCGGTGGATGCCTCCGGGAAAAGATCCTGTATCTCCGGGTGCTTTTATCCCGGTTGCCGAAAGCACCGGGCTGATCATTCCAATCGGGGAATGGGTTCTGGAAACAGCCTGCTCGTATCTTTTAAACCTTTCCTCGGGCAGTTTGCCGGAGGATTTTTCCATTGCCGTGAATATCAGTGCCCGCCAGCTTAATGACGACCTGTTTATTGAAAAAGTCAGAAAGATTATTACTGAAAAAAAAGTAGACACCAGAAGGCTGAAGTTTGAATTAACAGAAACCAGCCTGGTTCAGGATCTTCATCGGGGCAATGCTATCCTTACTGAACTTCGGGACATGGGCCTGAGCATTGAACTGGATGATTTCGGGACCGGATATTCGTCGCTGAATGCATTGAACAACCTGCCGCTGAATACCCTCAAAATAGACCGTTCACTGGTAAACGGGGTTGAATCGGACAAGTCCAGCAGTGCCATTGTCCGTGCCGTGATTGCCATGGCAAAAGCCATGTCTCTGACAACGATTGCAGAAGGGGTTGAAACCCAATTTCAACGCGATTTTCTAATTTCTGAAGGGTGCGATATCCTGCAGGGATTTCTTTATGCCCGTCCCATGCCCTATGATGATTTTATAAAATTCGTTGAAAATTATAATCCGACGTTTGAAACCCTGCCAGATCAAAAAGATATTTCACCGATCTGTCATGCTTCTTCCTGTTCTGCATAAAAAAACAGGCTGAAAATAATATTTCTGCATTGATCTTTTAAAAAGATGCTTATCTTTGTGCCTTGAGTTCTAAAAGCAACTTCACCTTTTAACAGAATTTAACACAGGCACATCATGTCATCCCTGCGCATCCGTTATCAAACCATTGAGTTCGATGACATTGATATTCATGTCCGAACCTTACGTGACAGCCAGCAATTCTGTGATGATGACGGGATAGCCGAAAAACTGGGAATCTCATCCGCAACATGGCCCTTGTTTGGCATTGTCTGGGATTCCAGTCTGGTTCTGGCTCATTTTTTGTCTGACTTTGACATTCTGGGAAAACGAATTCTGGAGGTGGGTTGCGGCATCGGTCTGACCAGTCTGTTATTAAATCACCGTCTTGCAGATATTACAGCCACAGATTACCATCCTGAAGCCAATACTTTTTTGCTGGAGAATATAAAGCTCAATAAAGGAAGAAACATCCCGTTTATCCGCACCGGATGGGCAGATGAAGAAAGTGCGCTTGGCAGATTTGATCTTATTATCGGCAGTGACCTTCTGTATGAACGCAATCATGCTCAGCTTCTGTCCGGATTTATTAATCAGCATGCAAACTCTTCGTGCGAAATCATTGTTGTGGATCCCGGAAGAGGCAATCATGCTCCTTTCAGCAAAAAAATGGTAACCCTGGGCTATTCCCATACCCAGAGCAGACCTGTGACTTGTGCATATCTGACAACGCCGTTCAAAGGACAAATCCTGCGCTACACCAGATAATTTTATTTTCATGAATCAAACAGCTTACAGGTGCCTTCCCTGACGGGTTTTATGGCCTGACTGTTTTATCGCTGTGCTTGACAAAACGATTCCGAATCGTTTTAATATGAACAATAATCCGGTCATTTCTCATCAATTAAAAAGGAGTTCTTCTTGTATTTAACACAGGAAAAAAATCCATGGCGAATTTTATTTATTGAAATTCAGGTGGAAATTGATGAAATACTGAAAAAAAATTTAGACTTGCTGGTGTCCGGCCCTGAGGGTGAGTCAATAAAAATCATCCGTGCAGCAAAGATTTCCCGGGCGCTTGAATTAATTAAATCAAAAGCTTTTGATGCTGCTGTTTTAAATCCGGGCAGAGGCCCGAAAAAAAGTCTGGAAAAAATTAGAAAAATCCACGATGCAGATCAAGACATGGCCATCATTCTTCTGGCAGATAGAGAATACCCGGAATGGGCCCGAAAATCTCTTGATTTCAACATCAGAGGATATCTGCCGCTTCATGCACTGGATAAAGGATTGATTTGCCAGACAATCTCAATGGCTGTGCTAAAATCAGGACAGGAAAAAAAGAACCGTTTTATCGAAAAAAAATATACCCATATCATTGACGAACTTCCGGATGCCTATTTTGAAATGAGTCCGGATGGCCGATATACCTATCTTAACAAGGCCGCAGAACACCACTTCGGACGTCCGGGAAAAACACTTGTTAATACAAAGGCTGTAGACCTTACCCCGGAACATCTGCGTAATTCTGCCGTTGAAATGTACTCCAGTATATACGCAGAAAAAACAGGCCCGCAGATTTACAGCAGTGAGATTTTCCGGCAGGACGGCTCAAAATTTTTTATTGAGGTTGCTGTGGCCTGCATGAAGGGACAGAATGGCAAACCCATTGGTTTTTTCGGTATATCACGGGATGTGACTGAAAAAAAGATAGCCCAGGAAAAACTGAAGGAAAGCGAAGAAAAACATCGCACAATTATCGAAAATATGGAGGATGCCTATTTTGAAATGAGTTTTGACGGTTATCTGACATTTTTCAGTGATTCGCTTTGCACCATGCTGGGCTACAGCAAAGAAGAGCTGACCGGCTTGCATGTCTCAAAATATATAGATGAAAAAACACGGATAAAGACAAATAAAATTTTTGCAGGAATTGCAAAAACAAAAAAGCCTGGATTCCTTCACTATGAAATCATTCGAAAAGACGGGGCTGTCAGATATCATGAGGCAACGGTTGCCATGATTCTGGACAAAAACGGCATTGGCACAGGATTCAGGGGAGTTTCCAGGGATGCCACAATGAAGCAGGAAACCATGGTTGCCCTGGAAGATGCCAGAAAAAACGCAGAAATGGCAAGTCAGGCCAAAAGCGAATTTCTGGCCAATATGAGTCATGAAATCAGAACCCCCATGAACGGCGTTCTGGGAATGTATAATCTGCTGTTTGACACCGATCTGACTGCTGAACAGTCCGATTATGTTGAAACCGGGAAAAGAAGTGCTGAAGGACTTTTATCCATCATCAATGATATTCTTGATTTTTCAAAAATAGAGGCCGGGAAACTGGACATTGAAAATATTGATTTTGACCTGAGAAAATCCATTGATGAAATTGTTGCTCTGCCAGCGGTTCAGGCCCATGCCAAAGGACTTGAATTTGTCTACGAAATCGAAAATGATGTGCCTGCCCTGCTTAAAGGCGATCCCGGACGAATCCGTCAGATCATCATAAATTTATGCACCAATGCCATTAAATTTACACATACAGGTGAAATCTTTTTTGCCATCAAGCTGATAAAAGAAACACCAACCCATGTAGATCTGTCTTTCATTGTCAAAGATACCGGCATCGGTATTTCCAAAAAAGATCAGAAAAGACTGTTCAATTCATTTGAACAGGTGGATGCATCAACCACCAGAAAGTATGGGGGGACAGGTCTGGGACTCACCATCTCAAAGAATCTGGTGGAACTGATGGGCGGCAAAATCGGGTTAAAAAGCAGCCCGGAAAAAGGTTCTCAATTTTTTTTCAACCTTGTTTTTGAAAAACAGTCCGATGCAGAAGAAAGAAATTTTAAACATCTTGAAAGCATTCAAAACAAACGGATTCTGATTGTTGATGATAACCAGACCAATCTGGATATTCTCACCCGGTATCTTTCCCACTGGGGATGCACATCTGATATGGCAATAAGCGCTGATATGGCACTATCCTTGATGCATGCTGTTGCAAAAGCCGGGGCACCATATGATATTGTGATCTCGGATATGCTGATGCCGGAAATAGATGGCGCCCAGTTGGGCAGAACGATCAAAGCAGATCCCTGGCTTAAATCTTCCCGGTTGATCATGCTTACATCCCAGGGACTTCGGGGGGATGCTGCCAGAATGAAAGCCATCGGTTTTGAAGGATATCTGAATAAACCGGTTCGCAGATCACTTTTATATGACTGTTTGATAACAGTGCTGAATCAGCATGAGGCAAACGACCCTGCAAATGACAGGGACAAACCGCTTGTTACCTCATATCGTATCTCAGAAGAGAAAAAGAAGCAGCTAAAGATTCTTCTGGCAGAGGATAACAAAATCAACCAGAAAGTAGCGCTCTCGCTTTTAAAAAAAATCGGTTATACGGCAGATGCTGTTGAAAACGGGGTTTTGGCAATTCAGGCCTTGGAACAAAAAGACTATCATCTTGTGCTTATGGATGTTCAAATGCCGGAGATGGACGGCATCAGCGCAACAAAATTCATTCGAAGTCCTGAATCAAAGGTAAAAAACCACAAGGTTATCATCATTGCCATGACAGCCCATGCCATGAAAAAAGATCGCGATCTTTGTCTTGCCGCCGGGATGAACGATTATATCTCAAAGCCCATCAAACCCGGAACATTGATGGATGCAATTGAAAAAACTGCAAAGCTTATGTTGTAAAAAATCCATATTAAAAATAAAAGATTGCCTCGGATCAGCTCATGACAGAGCCGCCGTCAACATTGATGGCCTGGCCGGTAATATTCCGGGCTGCCTCGGAAGAAAGAAACAAAATCACATTGGCAATATCTTCTTCAGTCTGTTCGCGTTTCAGCGGACAATATCTGTCCACCATGTCCAGAAAAAATTCCCGGGGTGTTTTACCCAGTTTTTGGGCCATCTGTTTAACCGGTTCACTTTCATCATAGATGGGTGTCCATATCCAGCCCGGACACACCACATTGACATTGATATTAAATCTTGCCACTTCTTGTGCCAATGTCTGGGACAGATTATTCACCGCAGCTTTTGAGGCGGCATAATGAATCAGACCTGGCGTGGGCTTTCTTCCGGAAACCGAGGACACATTTACAATCTTGCCTGCTTTTTTCGGCACAAATATATCCAATGCAGCTTTACAACAGTTTACAATGCCTTTGACATTCACTTCATAGGCAAGATCCCAGCTTTCCAGATCAATCCTGCCAAAGGGTTTAAAGCCCTGACCGCTTATTCCGGCGGAATTCACAAGAATATCCACTGTGCCGAATGTCTCCTGCGCCTCCTTGAACAGCGCATCAACAGATTCTCTGTCTGTCACATCAAGATGAATAAACCGGGCGCAATCCGGATGTGATGCATTCATCAGGGCGGCTGTTTCCTGGCCCTGTTCAATTTTAAGATCGCCGATAACAATCTTTGCTCCGGCCGCTGCATATTGAATGGCTGTTTGCTTGCCCAGACCGCCTGCAGCACCGGTAATGACAACTGATTTATCTTTAAACTCATCACTGAAATTCATGGCAGCCCTCCATAAAAAATAAACGGCCCGTAAACATATTGGACATGTTCACGGGCCGAAACAGTTTACTTATTTTTCAATTTTATCAGCCAGTGCTTCACGGTCTCCACCGCTCATACCGGCAATGTAGCGCACCAGTTTTTTGCGGGATTCAATATCATACTGGGTGGTAATGGCAATCTGTTCCATAATCGGAGAACCGCCGCCATGATAATTACCCATATTGGTGATACCGCCCATGGCAGAACACAGCACATCTCCCATATACCGCCACAGCTGTGCCTGATCTTCCACAGCCATGTTGGGATTACGCTTGGTATATCTCATCAGCAGTTCGCCTGTTTCCGGGTTGACAAAATCCTTTTCATGGGGAAAGGTTGCCACAACACCGCCTGAAATATCACACAGCATTTCAGCTTCCCTGTATACCGCTTCTCCGGACAGGCATCGTCCGACATTACAGTAGATGGAATGCGGAATATACGAACCTGGTCCATAGGGTTTAAATCCGACACCCGGAATATAGACTTCGGGTTTGCCCAGGTCAGAGGCGGTATAACCGGCAGCATATCCCAGTTCCGTGGTCATGATAATTTCTGCCAGCTTTTCTCTGACATGCTCGGCTTTATGCACATTATTGGCTTCAGCAGCCAGTGCAGCTGTTCCCAGCATGATATCGCCGATGGCAGGTTTACAGCCGGAATATGAATGTCGATGAAATAATGCAAACAACAGGGCCAGAACACCGCCGTGCTGATGTTCACCCGCCAGAAACACCCTGTCCCAGGGAATAAAACAATTATCAAAAATCAGATAAGAGTCTGTGGCACCATGGGCAAATCCTCTGGGGAAATGTTCGCGTTCACGCAGATTATGAATGGTCACCACCTGTTTTAAACCGTCATAATCAGCAGGAACTGCAAAGGCCACGGCATAATCACTGTCGTCTTTGCGCAGTGCGCGGGTCGGAAATACCAGAATTTCATCGGCCACTGAGGCTTCAGAAATATGCAGTTTACACCCTTCCACAATAATACCGTCTTTGGTGCGTTCTTTGATCCGGACATAGGCACCCGGGTCCGGCTGTTCTGCAGGGCGCAGCATGCGATCCCCTTTTGTGTCGGTCTGGGCACCAGCTGCCACCAGATCTTCCGTCTGAAAACGGGTCAGCCATTTTTTGAAATTTTCATGATACTGGGTTTCGCCTTTATTCATCTTGTCTGCTTCGTAGGACACATTATACACGGCATTGGTGGAATCAATACCCATGCAGCGCTGGATGCATCCGCCAACCTTCTGGCAGAGCATACGGGTCATATCCTGTTTTTTATGAAGATCTTCCTTGTTCTGATGAATATGATTAAATCTATTGATGCGCTCTCCTGTCAGATGCGAAATCGCTGTGCACAGATCCTGGTTTTCCGGTTTAAGTGCTTCATCATACGTTGTGCCGATGGTATTCAGACATGCCATCTGAATTTCGTCTGCACGGTCAATACGTTCTCCGTTGAAATACACATTGCGTTTCATTCTGGAAAGACCGTCAATATACTCCTGTTTTGTTCTCACAATAACTCCCCCTCATATAATAATTATCATTTTTCGAACGTTTGTTCTATGAACGTTTGTTCTTTTTTACAGGATATTTATACGAATGTCACGTATTTTTCACCCATTTTTTGATATCTTTTTCAAATTCAGCAGACGGCTTCATAAAAATATAGTTCTCAGGAGACGGCGGTTCTATGGGTTTAGCCCTTTTCTTGAGCACCAGCGTAATCCCCCCGGAAGGGCAATGCGTTGTGCACAAACCGCAGCCGATACACTTTTGAAGATTGAGCAGCAGAACCTCTTCACTTATCGTCAAGGCCCCCATGGGGCAGCGATCAATGCAGGCCTCACAAAGGATACAGTCATCTTCTGACAGATGTGCCTGATAATTTGAACCGGATATTTTTGAAGGTGCTGCGATCTGCTTGAAAATCTTCATACTGCCGCAGCAGTCCGGACAGCAGTTGCACAGACATTCCGTGTTCATGCTGTTTCCGCCGCTTTGATGCACAAGTCCTGCCTCGTTGGCCTTTTTGAGTATGGTTCTGGCTTCCTTGCGGTCTATCCAGCGCCCGACCCCCAGGCCTTCTATGCAGTATTCTGCATAAAAATCAAAACCGATACAGACTTCCAGAGGTCTTTTGCATCCGGTTTCCAGTGTCTGCATATGTTTTGCACAGGCACAGGGCATGACCCCGATACGGTCCTTTGAATCTATAATTTTCATCACATCATCAAAGGGCAGCACTGTTTTTGAATCCTCCATGCTCTGGTTGACCGGAATGGTGCGAAGCGCCTTGCCCTTGGCCACAAAACCGCCGGTAAGATACTGCTCCATAAGGGCTGCAAGCTCTTTGTCTTCCTGAAGCCATGCATTGTTTTCGAAAAACCCGTGCATAAAAGGCGCTGCTGCATAAAATTGAATATTATCCACGGTTTTTGGAAAGGTCACCCCTTTTGCGGTCATCTCCCTGAGCATGACAGCGGTTTCTTCCTGAGTTTTTCCAGCCCGCTGGGCAATCACTGAAACCGGCTCAAGATCACGGGTCATATGAAGATACATCTGTGCTTGGTCCGGTGTAAAAAGCCGTTCAAGAATTCTCATCTCCACACCGGATTCTGTGGATGGAAATCCAAGGGCATATGAGTCGATCCGCTCCTGCAATAGAGTATAAATATTTTTTTCCATAATTTGCCTTTGGATTATTCGTTCATGGCATATTCGCCGTCAAGGGCCGCCACATATGTTTCCCAGACCCGGTCATACTGGGCAGCATCGCCCTGGGCCGCAATCAGCATGATCTTTGTGCAATAGTCCTGCTGCTCTTTTTTGGTATTGGGCATCCCATAAATTTGAAGGGCAAACCGGGAAAAATCACGAATCATAAAATCAAACATCTGGTTCACAATATCCTGATCAATTTTACTTAATTCACATTGTTCCAGAATCAGCTGACCATATACCACCACAGAGAACATTTCACCCAAAGGCAGTGAGAAAGATGAATCCATATCCTGGGCTTTATCAGGGCCTGCTTTTTCCAGCATTTCCTTAAAATGCCCGATCTGCTTCATAAAGCAGTTGATATTGGGTAAATCTGCAAATTTTTTGAAAGTTGGCAGGTAATCATGGAAGGCAACCTTACCAAGTCCGCCAGTGGGGCCCTGATCAAATATGAACAGATCATCCTTGTCTGAAAAATCAGGTGCCATGGGATCATAGGCCTTAGGATTGAAAAAATAATTTTTCATGAATTTCCGGATCAGCTGGACATTGACGTGGACGGTTCCCTCAAGTTTGGAAGGTCCTCTGACTTCACTTGTGGCTGTAAAAAAATAGGTGTCTTTTTCAAAACCCTTTGCAGCAATCACATCCCACAGCAGATTGATCACCTCTTCTGCCTGCAGGGTCACTTTCATTTTGCTGGTGGGATTATACAGCATATACCGGCGATCATCCTTTGCTGCATTTCTGAAATAATCCGTGGCCCTTCGCTGATACAGTTTCATCCCCATCAGCCGCAGCCAGGCTTCCATGAAATTGCGACGCACATGGGGCATGTCTGTCACCCGGCGGCCATACAGCATCCGGTTGCTGGCATGGGTAATGGCTTCATAAAAACTGTGTTCTGCCATGCCAATGGAACACGGGCCGATATTGAATTTGCCGATATTGACGGTATTCAAAGCACAGTCCCATGCATGGGACCCTCTGGACAGAATGTCATCTTCAGTAATCGGATAATCATGCAGGGCAAAATTGGACACATACTGCTGATGGGAAATAACATTTTTTTTCAGTTCATAGGCTTTGTTCAGATAATCCGTGACAAAAAAAACATAGTCATCTGTCCCGTCTTTCACCTTGCCAAAAGTGGACACCATTTGTGCTTCATTGCCGTTGCCGATATAGTATTTTTCACCGTTTGCTGTCCAGGTGCCGTCCGATGCCGGGGTCAGGGCAGTTTCGGTTGAATAGATATCTGCCCCCTTTGAACGTTCGGAAAGTCCAAAGGCAAAGATGCCGCCTTTTTTGAGCAGGGCTGCAGCTTTCTTTTTGGCAGTTTCATTGGGGCTCATCCATATGGGGCCCAACCCCAGAATGCTGACCTGAAAACAGTACCAGTAACCGGAACCGTAAAATGCCAGAAGCTCACTGTACTCGGCATTTCTGGCAGTATCCCAGCGGCAGTCCGGATCTCCGTTGGCGTAGGCTTTGGGGGTTAAAAGCTTGGCAAAAATCTGCTCTTTGCCCACAAATTCAACAAAATTCTTGTACCAGACCTTTTTATGAAAATCATCAGTAAGTCTGGTCTTTCCAAGCGATTCAAAAAAATGAATCGTCTTTTCCATAATTGCCTTGGAACCTGCATCAGAAATCAGATGCTGATATTTTTTTGGCTGCAGTAAATAATTCATGTTATCTTCCTTTTTTTTAATTTTTACAGGTTTTCAACTGATATTGAGTTTTAATCATTAGCACATAAATCCATCAAAAAAAAACAAAAAACCTACCGGTCAGTAGATTTTTGAATTCAGCATATGCATATCAAGATTCATCTGATCCGATAAGGTAAAAGCTTGAACGGGACGATATTTCGCCTGCCACCACAAGAACAGCCGGGAATACAATTAGAAGATGTCCTGAATCAAAAATACGGATCATCATCATTAAAAGAATCAGAGAACACCCGGCAAACGTGCAGAAAAATCCCCGGATCATCATTTTTCTATACAAGGGGATTATATCCCTTGCCGGCAGTGATGCACCAACCAGTTGATCCATGCTGTATTCTTCCTGCGATGATAAACATTTTTCAACCAGTTTTAGCTGCATGGAAAACCTTGCAATCACAATAAACAAAGACAGAATACTGAAAATAATCAACAGATTTTCCACACCGTCTGTCCTGCGTTGACCATAAAGCATCACAGCAGAAACCAGGGTGCCGAAGATAACAGGCGTTCCGAAAAAATCCAAAAAGGTAGTTGCGCTGTGCCATCCTGTCTTGCCCGTGGAATAATAAATACGTGCCATGCTCAAAATGACCAAAACACCTGCCCCGAGTGTCAGCCATATCAATAAAAAACTTAAATTGCCGTATTTTTCCATCAAAAAACCTGCAGCCCACAGCACAAAAAAGGCAGATGTAAAAAAGATCTCCCGGCTGAGCCAGGATTTTGATAAATTTGTCACGGAACGATACGCCCGGAACGGATTCCCCAGATGAAAAACCGATACTGCCATTCCCGCCAGAATCAATAACCCGGTCAGGCCCATGGTCCTTGAAGTCAGTGGGTTCATGGTCTGGCTTGTCATTTGTCCGGCACCGGATTCTCCTGCAAAAATCAGCCGGAAAACCAAAAGAAAAAAAACTATTCCAACAGCAGCCTGCAGCATCAGGCTGTACACAATTAAAGACCATTCTTTTCGTAACATGTATTTTGTTCCTTCCAGTATTGTGTTCCCATGGGCATAAAGCGCTTTTGATGTTTAAATCAGATAAAAAACCGAGGGGCCTGTTCCTTTGTTTTCCAAAAGGCGTGTATACTTTCGGGTTGCAAGCAGGATTGAGACTTCACTGTTCTTGTCTTCAAGATCTCCAAAATATCGGGCCCGAACCGGACACACCTCAACACAGTTTGGCTGCAGCCCTTTGTCCAGACGGTTATGACAGAATGTGCACTTGGTCACGGTTCCTTTCTGCTGTTTTTCAACCCAGGCATCTCCCACCTGAAAATCCAGATAATATTCCGGATTTTTTTCATTATAACTGCGAACCTGGGTATACGGACAGGCCATGATGCACATCCGGCATCCCAGACAGATTTCATAATCCTGCATGACAATGCCGTCTTCTCTTTTATAGGTCGCTTGTGCAGGGCAGGCCGCAACACAGGGCGGATCTTCACAATGCTGACAATTCAAGGTCAAATACTTCATTTCAAGGTTGGGAAAAGACCCGTGAGGGGTGTCCATTGCCGGGCCGCCAAAGGTCAGCACCCGATTCCACCAGACATCATTGGGAAGATTATTGCCCTGTTTGCAGGCAATTGCACAGGTGTGACAACCAATACAGCGTTGCATATCCACCAGCATACCATATCTTTTATCAGCCATTTTTTTTCCTGTCCCGGGAATCTGTTTTAAATTTACGCACCTGGCAAAGCACGTCATAAAAACATTGATTGTAACTGGTTGTATTTACATGATCTGTTGTCAATTCCTGATAAGACCCTGCAATAAACTGATGCCGCTGCCATCCTTTGGGAACCGAAACCATGCCCGGGCGCTGGGCCTGGCTTAATCTGGCTTTGAGCACCACATGACCGCGGTCATTGAAAACCTCAACCACATCACCGTCTTTAATACCTCTTTTTTTGGCATCTTTCGGGCTGATACTGACTAACGGCTCAGGGTCCAGTTCCCGGAGCCACGGGGTTCCGAACCACTGACTGTGAAGCCGCCAGCGCTGGCGGACAGTATGATACACCAGCGGATATTTTTTGGCCAGCGGATGATCCGGCCATGCTTCAATGGGCGGCTCAAATACAGGAAGGTGCTCACGGCTTTTATCAATTTCAATGCCGCAGTCCAGACGGGGTCTGGGATCTTCCACATAAAACTCCAGTCGTTTTGACCGGGTCCAGAAGATATTATTCTCCCAGTTTACCCAGCAGGTGGGCAAAGTCTGGACCACTTTTTTTTCTTTTAAGGCATCCAGTGTCAAGCCTTCTTTTCGGGCCACATCGTTGTCAATGAGCATGTCAATAAATTCTTCATCAGTGTAATCAAAAAACTGGCCCAGCCCCATGCCCTTTGCAATCATCCGGTAGATATCCATATCGGATTTGGATTCATACGCAGGCTCAAGTGCTTTTTCAGAAATCGCAGTATATGGATGAAACGGCCCCTGGACAATATCCAGCATTTCAAACCAGTGACACACCGGCAGCACCAGATCCGCATATTTTGTGGTATCTGTCGGCACGATATCTGCGGCAACAATAAAATCCAGGGCAGGAAAAATGGTATTTAAAATTTCATTCTGGTTTGTGGCATTGCACACCACGTTGCTGGCATAAATGAACAAGGCTTTTATGGGATGCGCCTTGTTGTAAAACTGTCCGGTCTTTAAGACGTGTTTTAAATATACCCAGGGAATGGTAGTGGATTTTTTGCCTTCCGGAAAAAACAGTTTTGCAAAATTCACATCATGCCCCACCCGGCCGATATGGCCCACCGAAGCGCCGGGCTTGCCGATATTGCCGGTCAAGGATGCAAGAATGCCCCAGGCATGTCCGGTCTGGACACCATTGTCATATTGAATAAACCCGTTATAAATACTGGCCGGCGTGTTCGCAGCATACAGTCTTGCCAGATCCTGAATAATATGGGGCTCAATTTCACATAATTTACCAGCATATTCCGGTGTATAAACAGACATGGATTTTTTTAGCAGGCTAAAGGCCGTGGTTACCTTAAATTCAGTTGTTTCGCCCGGTATGTTAAAAGAGCCTTCCAATGCCGGATTTTCAACCTGATCCAGCATTGAGCCGCAGCCGGTTTGATTATCCCAGACAATATAGGGATCCCGTGATTTTTTCTCGGGCTTTACACCGGTCAGATCGCTGTGCCGCAAAAACCGTCCAGTATCTTCTCTGACCAGAAAAGGTGCAACTGTATGTGCTAAAAGATAGTTTGTATCATATAATTTTTCGCTAAGGATCACCTGGGCCATGGCCATGGCAAGCGCCGGATCTGAACCGGGTCGAAGCGAAATCCACTGGTCTGCCCTGGCCGCACAGGCCGTGAACCGCGGATCAATAACCACAATTTTTGCGCCTTTTTGCTGTGCTTCCAGAACAAAGCGCCAGTCATGGGGGTGGGAATCTGTAATATTGGCAGCCCAGATCAGAATGGTTTTTGCATTCACCAGATCTGCCCGGTCATTGCTCTGGTTCCAGGTATTACCGGTGCCAAGGACTCTGCCAAGACCATGGGTATCCGACATATCCAGCGAATGCTCTGTCTGGGTGGCATGCATGACATTGGCCAGACGATAACTGGAATATGCACCGTGAATATAGGCTTCAGAGCCACTGACCCCGGAAAAAGCAATGGATTGTTTTCCAAATTCCTGCTGATATGATTTAAACCGGGTACAGATCAGATCAATGGCTTCATCCCAGGAAATGCGTTCCCATTTACCTTCTCCACGTTCTCCGATGCGCTTCATGGGATATTTTAAACGATCCGGATCATAAATGCGCTGGACATGACTCAAGCCCCTGAGGCACACCCGGTTATACCGTGAATCAGGAAAAGGCGCCATCTGGGTTTTAACGGCTTTTCCGTTTCTTACATGAACATGCAGACGACACCGGCTTTGACAGTTTCCACTGCACATGCAGCTGTATATTTTTTCTTCACTATCTGACATCAAAACACCTCAATCTTATAAAAAACCTACCGGTTGGTACATTTTTTAAAATCAGATGTCAAGCGCAACAGAAAACTGCTCCTAACTTTTTTTTATTTTCCGATCACGCATCAAAGCCATGATTGATTTTTTACAGTCAATTAATGCGTCCGGATTGCCGGAAATTTTGGAAAGTACAAGTCCACCTTGAATCAAGGCGATAATGGTTCTGGAAAAAGCCAGGGGGGATTCTTTGAGTGTTATTTCATTATTTTCAACCGCTTTTTTGAGCAGTTTTTCAAACCGGATCACCCAGTCATCAAACACTTTTTCAACAAAGGCCGCCACCTGTGTTCCGTTTTTTCCCATTTCAAGTGCCATATTGCCGAACAGACACCCTTTTGATGTTCCGTCTTCAATATGATACCCCACAATGGCTTCCACTACGGCCATGATCTGATCAGACGGCGGCAGATGGCCAATGGGTTCATTGATCTGTATTTCGTATTTTGCCAAAGCTTTATCAAGGACATCCACTGCCAGTTTTTCTTTGGAAGGATAATGAAAATAAAACGTACCTTTTTTTATTCCTGAAGAATCCAGCACATGATTGATACTGGTGCTGCCATATCCTTTTTTATGAAACAACCCAAGGGATGCCTTTTTGATCCGTTCTCTCGTTGCGTCGCCTTTTTGCATGTATCCCCTGAAAAATGTTGTTTTTCAATTTCAAATATCCTTAATTACATCAGAATCTGCAAGAATTCAATCCTTTAACTGTATAAACAGCAGCTCCCCTTTGGCACAGACTGTCTGTTGGGCCAGAAGGTCTACCTCAATGGTGACTTTGCGTCCGTTGATCTGTTTGACCCGACCTCTGAGTTCAAGTTCGGTGTTGATGGGTGTGGGGGCAAGAAAGTTGACCTTTAAGCTGGCAGTGACAAATCTGGGCATCTCTCCTTTTTTAACACAGATACCCAGCTCCCGCACTTTTGCCCCTGCGGCTGTTGCAGCGCCATGACAATCGATCAGAGAGGCGATCAATCCGCCATATATAATATCTTTTTTCCCGCCGGAATAGTGGCTGGCCGGAAGTATCCTGCAGACGCTTTCCTCTCCCTCCCAGAAACTTTTGAGTTTAAGTCCTTTTTCATTCAATCTGCCACATCCATAGCAGTGGGAATAATCATCCGCATAATAGTCCTGAAATGCATTCTGTTCATCTGAATGGCAGCAGTTCACATCTGTACTCATTTCCATCTCCCTGATTTTATAGTGTGCTGATTTCACGCCTCAAGACATTTTTCAGCCATGTCCTACACAAATTTTTCCGGCGGATGATATCCACCCACAACATCGGCCATGAGCCCGGCGATATGAATCGGGGTCCGGTCCTCAAGATACGGGCCGACAATCTGAATGCCCACGGGCAGCCCGCTTAAAGTCATTCCCACCGGTGCGATGGTTGCGGGCAGATAGACCATATTGGTCAGTCCGGCCCAACCCATAAGATCTGCATAGGGTCTTGGTTTTCCATTCACCGTTATGGTTCTGCCGTGAAAGGGCTGGTGGTCATGGGCAAATGCAGGAACACAGGTTGCAGGACAAAGCACTGCATCATGATCCTTGAAAAAATCCGCCCATTTGTGCCGCAGGATCTGCCGCTGGGCATCCTGCATCAGCCATGAGCGGTGACGTTGAATGGCGCCGCGTTTGAACCGCGCCATTGGATCTTTTTTCGTGTCACCCGGGTTCTGCGCCTCACAGATCCATTCTTCAAACATTTTTGGCGGCACCCCAAGGCCCATGACGCCGTTGAGCAGGTCAAAAAAGATATCCATGGCCGAGTTGAAATCGATATCCGGGCGTTGGTCCACGATTTGTGCACCGGATTTTGCAAGCGCATCTGCTGCATTTTGAAGCGCGTTTCCCACTTGTGAATCCACCGGGCAGGCCGGATCATTTAGCCACAGACCAATGCGATAATCACAAAGTCTTTTTTTTCTTGGTTCGGGCAGATGAATCTGCCAGGCCGTCTTTTCCGGCCGTTCAGGAGAAACGATAATCCCGAGCGCCAGGTCAAGATCCTGTGCATTTCTGGCAAGCGGACCGCTGACAAGGATATCTGAAGGAAAGGTCTGATCTCCGGGAAAGACACCTGGCGGCGGGGGAATCATCCCTTTGTCCGGCACAATACCAAAGGATGGTTTGTGCCCGTAAATGCCGCAGAAATTGGCTGGATGGCGTATGGAGCCTGCAATATCATTCCCGATTTCAAGTCCGGTAAGCCCGGCTGCAACGGCTGCGGCAGCCCCCCCGGAAGAGCCGCCCGGCGTAAGAGAAAAATCCCAGGGGTTGTTGGTCTGTCCATAAACCTCATTGTAACTTTGAATGTCCTCTCCATATCTTGGCATATTGGTTTTTCCAAAAATAATGGCCCCCTGATCCAGTAGTGACTGGACAAGATCAGCATTCTGTTCCGGCATATGATTTTTTAATGCCGGTGCCCCTGCAGTGCAGGGCATCCCCACCACTTCAAGATTGTCTTTGATCGTCATGGGAAGTCCATGGAGAGCTCCCCATGTTTCCCCTTTTGCCAGGGCCTGGTCTGCCTTGGCCGCTCTTTTCCTGGCATCTTCAAAATTCGTGGCAACAATGGCATTGATGGCGGGATTCAAGTGTTCGATTCTTTCAATATAGGACTCAAGAAGTTCCAGAGCGCTGATGTGTTTGTGCCGGATGGCGTTGATCAGGTCTGTTGCGGAGTGAAATGCCCGTGAGTTCATATCTTTTCTCCTGTCAGATGTATGAGGTTTTTTTCAATTCCTTTTTTGATGTCTGTAAACTATCCCCTTGCAGCAGTGTATTGTCAATATATAGTTTCAGTGATCATTGTTTTGTATCCACTGATCACAGAATTTGTGCACAGAGCACAAATAACAGCACAAATACCGCTGATATCTTTTGTCAGCAGAAAACAAACCACTATTTTAACGGGATATTTCATATCAATACTGCTATTGAACAGCCGGCAGTTTAAAATCCAGATAAATATTTTCGCGTTCAATATTCGGGTGCTGAAGATTATTGGTGGCAAATGCCACCCAGATCTTTACACTGGTTTCCAGTTCAAAGATGGATATATATCCGTCTTTATTGACATCAGTTTCAGGGTCCATCAGCTGAAGCATCAAGGCTTCTGTAAAAATGCCATTTTCAATCAGATCCGATTCAATGGATGACTCCTGGGCAAGAGAGGAAGAGAATATGATGGTTCCTGTCTTTCTGGACAGATCATTGTATATATACCTGTTCCTGTAGAGCAGATAGGGCCTTTGAGGAATATTTTCTTTTCTGACAAGAGCGTTTCTTGAACGGACAAACAATCCCTTTTCCTGGGCAGATGTTTGAATCCGGGCCAGCAGATCAGGATCAATTTCTCCGGATTCGCAGGTATCCAGAAATAAAATCTTTTTACGGGGGGCTATTGCGCCCAGAATATTTTCAAGCTCATTAAAGGTAATAGCTGTCTGTTCCACTTTTCCTGCCTGAACTTCATGGGAGAAAAAATAATAAGTTCCGGTATCACTCAGGTCATGGCCGCCATGGCCTGTCACCAGAAACATGACGGTATCATCCACCTTTGCCGTGCTTAAAAATTTGTGGATTTCCACTAAAGATGACCGGGTGGCCTTTTCGTTGACGATCTCGAGTCGGTAAATCTTTTCAAAATGTCCTTTATATTTTTGAACAAATTCACCCATATCCATTACATCCTTATGGGCATATTTCAGGTTCAAGGATGTATCCTGATATTCAGACACGCCAAGTCCTATATAATATAAATCTCCTTTTATTTTTTTGTTATGTTTTGCATATACTGCAGATCGGAAGGATTCTACTCCCCTGTCATTTATTGCACTCAGTTCAATTTTGTTTTCCCCTGAACCCAGCTCAATGTTTTCAGTCATCTGAATCTTATTGGCACCAACAGTTTTCCCGCGTCCAGGATATAATGGCACATCGTTCACATATGCCTGAATATAATTGATATTACCGGTTGTATCTTCTGCCTCAAAATCAATCATTATAAATTTATCTTTCCGGCTGCGGTTTAAAATACGAATCTGAGGAACCTGTGCCGCTTTATCCAGAATACTTTCAGTCAATTTTGCCTGACTCAGCCGCTTTTCGTGGCAGGTTTTAAAATGATTGATGAAACCTGGGCTGCCAAGATTTAACCGGCTGTAGATAATGTCCGGACGGTTATAATGCAGTGCATACTGATCAACACCATATGCGTTCAATCCATCAACAATGGCCACCATCTCGCCGCCGTAACGGGATGCATCGAAATACCCGTCATCCGTATATATCACCCATTGATCTTTTTGTGACAGCATTGAAAAAGACTGCCCGTTTTCCACATTCCATACCCTGACAGACCCGTCTGAACTCGCACTGACCAGATGCTGTTCATCCTTTGTAAATTTCATGGCCCGGATGCCGTCCTGATGTCCCTTCAGAGCACGGTAAAATGTTTTCCGGCTGTAATCCCAGAGACCGATATGATGATTCACGCTGACCGCCAGCCATTTCCCTGTAGCTGAAAACGCGAGACAACCGGATTCATCCCTATTGGGAACCGACATGGTATTGATGAGTTTGCCGCTGATATCAAAAAATTTAATTTCCTCACCTCTGCGGGTTGATGCGGTGACCATCCGATGACCATCCGGGCTGAACGCCATATCATATATTGCCGAAAATGGCGGCTTGGAATCTGGAGGAAGCGCATAGGCACTGATCAATTTCCCCTGCATATCCCAGATCTTGAACTCATTCAGGGTGGTGCCGGTGGCAAACATATGACTGTCCGGGTGAATGGCAATTGAGCTGATGACCTTGCCATCATGGGCCTTAAACCGGATATTTTTAGCATCTTTTTCCATGGGGATGATATTGACAAACCCGTCTGCACCGCCGGTAATCAAAAATTTACTGTCGGGACTGAATGTCAGCGCCCTTCCGTCAATCTTATGAATCGGTATTGTGGCCAGTTTATCCCCCTGCATGTTCCACAAATTAAGATCGGTCCCACCGGTTACCACTACGCGGCCATTGGGTGTAACGGCCAGAAGATGGGGGTAATCATATTCAGCCGGATGGTGGTGCAAAAGGCGCCCATCCAGAGACCAGTATCTGACCTGATTATCACCGGATGTGGTTACAATAACATCGGTATCCGGAATAATATCCAGGGCAATCACCCCGGCAGTGGATGTTTTTTTCTGGCTGACCAGTGTTCCGTCTGTTTCCCATAGGTTCATACTGACAGGCTTGAATTCTCTGCTGACGGTTACAAGCTGTGTTTTATCAGGAGACAGTGCTGTATGCGTGGGAGACTGCTCACTGTTCCGGCCGATCTTCAGTGCGTTGACCTGCCTGGATTTTATATCATAAATCAGCACCCGGTTATCATGGACACCGCCGCTGACAAGCCACTGACCATCTTTTGAAAAAGACAGGCTCCGGGTACTGTGGGACAAAAACTCTGTGATTTTATGTCCGTCTGAATCCCACAATCGTGTCATGATCGGTTCTTTTGCCATTTGTTTTTCCATACTGGCTGATTCATAGGCTTCCGATGTTGCAAACATCTTCCCATCCGGGCTTAATGCCACTCTTTCAACATAACCATGGGTCACAGGAATTTCTTTGACCAGATTGCCGTTGCGATCCATTTTATAAACCGACTGGTGGGCTGCCAGATATATAAATTCACTGTCAGGTGAGATTGCAATGTCCTTTGGAGAGCCATTCCTGCCGGAAGGGTCATCAAACCGGGCTCCTGCCTGGCCATCCAGGCTGAACATAGCGCAATAATCATTTTTACTGGATTTAGAACAGACCAGCAGATAACTCATATCCGGTGCAAACGCCATTTCTCCTGTCAGTGCTGCTGTCATTTGTGGAAATTTTTGGACCAGCTCACCGGTCCGGGTTGACCATGTGAATACCCACCCGGAAACTGCCGCACTGGCAATCAGTTGATCATCCGGACTCAATGCCATACTGGAAAGAATTCCCGGTGTCTGTATAGTTCGAATAAGCCGGCCGTCACTGGTCCATATTTTTATCCTGTTGTCTCCGGCAAATGAAACAATAAAATCGCCTTTATGAGAATACATAACCTTTTTTACCGGTTGGGTATGCCCGATCTGAGCGGTTATCCGAACATCAGCAGGAGATAATTCAGCGGCAGCTGGCAAGCCTGCAAAACAAATTGCAAAAATACAAAAAACCAGACAGAACATGTTTTTCATAATTTATCCTCTAATATTAAGATCCGATAGCTTTTATCTTTGTCCTCTTAAAATTATTCTGCTTCCAATCTGCTTAGCCTGTCGAAGCAGAGCCTCCAGTTATCTACACGGCTGTGGCCATAAATATGGCTCTAACCGGTGCTGGATATCCTTCAACGGTTTTTGAACAATCCTCTGGATCAAGAAAATCCTTGAGTGTTTCGGTTTGAATCCAGGGGGTTTTTCTTTGTTCTTCAAAACTTGTCTTTGTCACATCCACGCACCGGATATTTTCAAACCCTGCACGCAAAAGCCAGGATTCCATGACCAGAAGATCCGGAATGAAAAACACATTTCGCATCTTTGCATACCGGTCCTGTGGGAACAGGCACATGTTTTTTCTTGAATCAATGATCAGATTTTCAAGGATCAGCATTCCCCCCGGTTTTAACGATGCACCGATATCTTTGAGCATATCAATGGGAGATTTTCGATGATACAAAACCCCCATGCAGAATACTGTATCAAAATAACGGTCCATCTGCGGCAGTTGATCATGGGGCACAGGAAGGCAGAATACATTTGAAAGTTTCAAAAATTTCTGCAGGGCAAGATACTGAAAATAAAAAGAACTCTGGGGCTCGACCCCCAGAACCATCAAAGGGTCCTGGGCTGCAGCACGGAACATGTAATATCCGTTGCTTGAACCGATATCAAGAATCCGCTTTCCCTTAAATGATCCGGCATGTTTTTCCAGGCGGTCCCATTTCATCCAGGACTGCCATTCAGAATCAATCTCAATCCCGAAAAAATTAAACGGGCCCTTTCGCCAGGGACAAAGCTGGGCAAGACTTTCATACAATGGCTCATATTCCTCTTCAGGCACATCTGTTTTCCGGCCGATGGTCACGGCCTTTGAGGCCAGGTCCACAAAAGAGGGAGTGTACTCCGGGATGGCATCCACCACCGTTTTAAACCGCAGAAAATTACCCCTGGCCGTGTCTAAAAAGGCTCTTTTTTCTTTTACAAGCGCAGTGAGTTCAGGCAGGCAATGATCCAGTTTCAATCGCCGATGCTGGGCAAGAAGTGTTTCCATATATTTATTTAATCGCAATCATTGAAGTAAAATTAAACCATTTCAGCCAGATATCACAGCAGGAAAATCCTGCATCCTTTATCCGCTTATAGTGGGTATCAACGGTTTCCGGAATCAGGACTTTTTCAAGGGCATCTCTTTTCTGGCTGATCTCAAGCTCGGAATACCCGTTTTCACGTTTATACATTTTATAAAACCGGGTTCTCAAATCCTCAAGTTCCGTATCTTCATGGATGGTTTTTTCGGTCAGGATAAAGATCCCCCCGGGATTCATACCATTATAGATATCTTTTATCAGCGCATCCCTTTTTTGTTTTTCAAGAAACTGCAATGTTAAATTGATCAGCACCACAGATGCATTCTTAAATTTGATATGTTCCATGGGCGCACATAAGAGATTCACCCTGCCCGGCCCTGTATATTTTTTAAGGCGGCGCAAATATTTTTCAATCATGGGCCAGGAATTGTCCACCCCTGTCATGGAAAAGGGGGTGTCCTTGAACTGCTCCATCACCTTTACACCCAGATTTCCATTTGAGCATCCCAGATCATAGATCTGGCTGCCATCCTGATAATACTGAGCTGCAAGCTGGGATTGTCTGTAAATGCTTTCTGCATACAGCGGCACAGAACGATGGAGCATGTCATCAAAGACCTGTGCCACCTGTTCCGTAAATTTAAAGGGTTCAATCTTTGCCCTGCCTGACGCAAATATCCTGTCTTTTTTCATTTTCAACACCTGCATAAAATATTTTCAGCTTTTTTATAATATTCTGCGCAGAAGTGCAAGAATGCGTTGGCATCATTCTTTTTTATTGACTTTGAAAACAATCCATCTAAACTGATTTCACAAAAACAGGAGATTAGCCATGTTGCGTACATTGATTATCTGTTCCATTATTGCCATGAGCAGTGTCTGGGCACACGCAGATTTAAATCTGACAGCGGGGCATCCGGACGAAGACCCTGAATACACCTATCATCAAAGATTCAGCACCCCTCAGTCACTTGACAGCCTGTCCCAGATCAATTCCGCACTGGACAGTTTCAGGCAGCTTACAGAAATATCTGCTGATAAAATTTCCAAAGCACAAATGGAAAAGATCGGTCACACGGGTTGGGAAATGCAGAATCTGGGGTTCCACAATCATGGGAAGACCATCCAGGGAACCCTTTTAAAACAGGACTATCTGATAAAAAAATTAATGTATGAGCTGGGCCGGATGAAATCAACATCAGGAAGCGCTGATCCAAAAGAATTATCAGCGCTTCTCACAGAATATCAGGCAGCAGAAAAACAGTTTCAGGCGTTTTGGGATTCCTTTCTGATTTCAGATTAGAATCCATATCATTGCCTATTGAAATGCGCCAGCCCATTTTTTTTTCATTTTTGGTCCTGAAGGCCCTTTGGCAACACTTTTATAGGTATAGACCTTCACTTTCAACAACTTGGCCTTCGGCCCCATCTTGACCTTGTCCTGAAGTTTTTCATACTGCCCCCAGTATCCGTCATATGACAGCCAGGCCGGTTCTTGAACCGTAAAACCGGGCATATCGGAACTGATGATGCGGTATCTGTTCTGATGGTAAGCCGCAAAACTCTGGCCTGCCTTGGTTCTGTCAAACAGATCCACTGAAAACGTCCCGACCCCGTATTTTTTTTTACTGAGTCTCTCATAGTCCTGATTGCCTGCGCCCGGATAATGTGCATGTGATGAAATTGCAGAATAGACAACAGGATGCGCCTCTTTTCCCGTACCCTTTACCTGCAGCACCCTGCTGGAATTATCCGCAGATCGAAACTTGCCGTCATTCTGCCGAAAGAAGGTTTCGCTGCCAGCATGACGGGACATATATACCCCCAGCAGATTTTCTGCATTATTGGATACAAGAATGCTGACAACCTCCCAGTCCCCGTAATGACGGCCATTTTCCTTAAGCCAGATATCATCGCACATTTTACCGGACGCACAGATTTCAACCCTTCCGGGGCCATTGAACGGATAAAAAAACCAGAACTGGATCTCTGTGCTCAGGGCATCAAAGGGAAGAACATGAACCCAGGCCCTGGCTCTGGACATATTGCCTTTTTTCATGCTGTCATGGATATTCATCCAGTATCGATAATCAGACGGATTTGATGTGGACTCAATAGCTTGTTTAATCTCACCGACATCATTCATGAAGCTTTTCAAGGATGTCTGCATAGACCTTACTTTCAGGGCTTTAAATTTCTGGAAATCTGTCTCATGTTCAACAAGACCCCAGTTGAGCGTAACACCATGATCCAGCATGTATTCAGGATCATCCATAAGATACTGTTCTTCAGGATGAAGATAAATCAGGGGGCCAAACCGGGAAATCATTTTTCTGATTTTTTGCTCATCCACGTCTGCGGATTTAAGAATTCTGGAACTTGCTTTAGAATCATCCCGGCTGGTTCCGTCCTTAACCGTAACGCACCCGGTCAACACCAGACAAACGATCAATACAATAAATCGATTCATGGTTACATTCCTTTTGATGCGCATAGAGGGGCACACATCCGGTTATTTTTTATGCAAAGCTTATATAGGGTGTTGCGGTTCGATACAACCTTTTGTAGCTCTATCAGGTTAACGCAAGTTAAGGCAAGAAAAAAAATTCAAAAGCAGGTGTCGATTTATTTCGGGCCGGCATCTGTTTTTTTTTGTTCAAGAATTTCCCATCGGTCATAAAGAAAATGAACCTGTTCCTGGGCTTTTTCAAGAAGCGAACAATACTGTTTCATCTGCTCAATATCATTGATAATGTCCGGTTCCTGGATTTTTTGGGACAGGATTTCAACCTGGGTTTCAGCCTCAAGAATATTTTCTTCAATATGTTCGAGTTCATATTTGTCCTTAAAGGAAAAAACAATCTTTGACTTATTCTTCTTTTCAACCGTTTTTATGGACTTTTGTTTTTTGATACTGCTTTTGTCCCGGTGGGCCAGAATCTGGGCAAAATTTGAGAAGAATTCAGGCGCTTTGCCCGGTTCAAGATATAAGATTTTATGACAGACCCGGTCCATGAGATACCGGTCATGGGAAACAATGACCACTGCCCCTGGAAATTGTCTGATACTGTCTTCAAGAACTTCCAATGATAAAATATCCAGATCATTGGTGGGTTCATCCAGCAGAAGCAGGTCGCAGGGGGTCAGCATGATATTGGCAAGAATAATCCGTGCCTGTTCACCACCGGACAGGTTTTTGACCGGCATATCCAGCTGGTCCGGCATGAATAGAAACCGCTTTGCCCAGGTGACAATATGGACAGGATGCCCCTTGTAATTGACACTGTCCCCGCCAGCAGGATTTAACGCCTGCTTTAAGGTGAGCTGAGGATTCAAGGATGAGCGCTTCTGATCAAACACTGCAATTTTAAGGTTCTCCGCCCAGATGATTTTCCCCTCATCCGGAGAGATCTTTTGTTCAAGGATAGAAAGGAATGTGGATTTTCCACTGCCGTTTTCACCCACCACACCCAGACAGAATCCCGGGCCCATTTCAAAACTGATATCTGAAAACAGGGTCTGGCTGTTGATGATTTTTTTAATGTGACGGGCAGTCAGCAGTTTTTTGGTCTGGCGGCCGGTGGCATGAAAATCAATGTCCACAGAAGCGGTTTCCTTGTTCATGCTTTTTATGGTATTCAGCTCCATTCGCAGTTTATGGGCCTGTTCGATCCGGTATTTTGCTTTGGTGCTTCGGGCTTTTGCGCCCTGTTTAAGCCATTCATCTTCCCGTCTCATTTTGCTGGACAAAGAGGCCTGTTTTTTTTGCTGGGCGCTTAGAAAATCATCTCTGTGCTTTTTAAAATCAACATAGCCGCTGTGAATTTTAAAATATCCGGATGGATAGTATTTCCCGATTTCCATGGTATTTGAGCAGACATTTTCAAGAAAGGCCCGGTCATGGCTGACCACAATAAAAGAAAACCCGGCGGTTTTGAGTATGTTTTCCAGCCAGAGAATTCCATTGATGTCCAGGTGATTGGTGGGTTCATCCAGCAAAAGGACATCCGGCTGACAGCACAGCGCCCGGGTGATGGACAGCCGTTTTTTCCAGCCGCCGGACAATTGGTCTGTCAGCAGGCTGGTGTCCGGAAATCCGCCTTTGCCAAGAGCGCTCTGAACAATGGCGTGTTTTTGTTTTTCATCAAACAAGGTTTTTTCAATGCTGCTGTATAGAATCTGCTCAACCGTTTTCTCCGGTTCAAAAACATCGTCCTGGGCAAGATAAACAATTTTCAAGCCGGGTTGAAAAACAATCTGGCCTTCATCCGGTCTTGTGTGGCCTGCGATTATTTTTAAAAAACTGGATTTCCCCGATCCGTTCATTCCGATGAGGCCCATTTGTTCTTTTGCTTTAAAATCAATGGACAGGTCGGAAAAAAGGGTGTCATCCCCGTAAGTTTTTGAAATTTCTTTGCAACTGAAAATAAGGGTCATAATTCTTTTTTGTGTTCAGGATGGTTCAAATGTCTGAAAACACGTATCATTTTTACGGGGAAGGTAATCATCAGCGCTAAACTGATGGTTATAACAAAGCTTGCGGAAAAAAAAGTCATGATAAAACTGAAAGGGTCTTTCAATGTATAGGCACCGGTTATAAGATCGATACCGAAAAGAAAAAAAAATAAGGAAACCAGTGTTCCGAGGATCTGGAAAATCCACCATGTGTATTTCATGCGCAAACAACATCCTTTTATACCGGATAAAAAATTTGAAAACTGAGGCAAGCTTATCGTGTTGACCTTAAAAAATCAATTGAATTCATAAACCATTGCCAATCGCCCGCCACTGGACACCCACTGCTGATGAGGGATATCCTTTCATTACCCCTTGACTCTGACAAGTTCTTAATGCTATCTAAACAAAAACAAAAATTCTTCAGATTGATTCGATCACAGCATCTAAAATTCAGGAGGGGTTGGGCAATGGAAATCATTGGAATCGATGTCGGGTTTGGTTTTACAAAAGCATATAACGGAAAGAATTCAGTTATATTCAAATCACTTATCGGCGATGCGACAGATATCCAGTTCCGATCGTTGCTGGGGGATGATTTATCCTCTGAAAGCCTGCATATCACTCTGGATGACAAATCCTATTTTTTAGGCACCTATGCAGAACTGCAGTCCAACATCCGTGAATTCACGCTGGATCAGGACAAATTGATTGAAGACTTTGTTAAAATTCTTGCCATTGCCGCAGCAGGCATCTGCACAGACACTGCAGCCCCGATCAATGTGGTTTCAGGACTTCCGGTGGGCTATCTGAAACGCGACAGTAAAAAATTAAAAGACATGATCCGGGGCACCCATGAAATCACCTTCCATAACAGTGATGGCAAAGATGTCACCAGAAGAATCCAGATTGATAAAATTCATGTGATTCCCCAACCCATAGGCTCCATATTTAATCTGATTTTTGATGACCAGGGAAGAATCAGGGACAAGGCACTTGCCACCCAGAAAATAGGAGTTGTGGATATCGGCTTTAAAACCACGGATTTCAGTATATTTGATCATCTCCAGTATATTGAAAGAGGCTCTTCCACCATGGATACCGGAATATCAAAATGCTTTTCTGTCATTGCCAACAAATTAAGACAGGAAAGCAATATCAGCATTGAGCTTTTCAGGATGTATAAATTCATCGAATCCGGGATGGTCAAAATCAGAGGCAAGGAATACAATATCTCCAATCTTAAAAAAAGAGTTTACAGCCATGCGGCATCCGCCATTGCTTCAGATCTTAACCGGCTGTGGGAAAATGACTGGGACATTGATTCGATTATTTTATCCGGCGGCGGCAGTATTGAGCTGTCCGAATACCTGTCTCCCAATATAGAAGGCAATGTCATCCCCATTCCCCATAACATCGATGCCCGGTTCAACAATGTTATGGGCTATTGCAAATTCGGACGGTATAAATGGGGATACTCCAAATTTATCTCGGAAGCAGCTCAAATGAAAAAAGCTGCTGATGACCCTGCTCAAAAAAATGAGGAAACCGATCCGGCAGCTGCTGATGACAAAGCATCCGCCGAAAAACAATCCAAAGGACTTGCCTGGCTAAGGCGCCAGAATTAAGCGTGTATTTTTATGAATCATGATCAGCTCACCCGGATATTAAACCTGGTTTCAAACAAAGAACTTGCAGTTGAAGATGCAAAAGCCGAACTGGCCCATCTGTCCTTTGAAAATATCGATATTGCTCATATCGATCACCATCGGACATTGAGAAAAGGATTTCCGGAAGTTATTTTCGGCCAGGGAAAGACCAGTGAGCAGATGATTGCAATACTGGAAAAAATGACGCTCAGGGAAAATATCGTCCTTGTCACCCGACTTGAAAAAGAAAAAGCAGACAAAATAAAAGCAGTTTTTAAAACTGCCGAATATTTTGAAGACGCAAAATTATTATGGATAAAAAAACAGGATCCCCAAATTACAGGTATCGGGAAAATTCTGGTGATTTCTGCAGGTACATCTGATATCCCGGTGGCAAAAGAAGCCATGTTGACGGCAACTGCCATGGGAAATCAGGTGGACTATATTTTTGATGTTGGCGTGGCCGGCATCCACCGGCTGTTTGCCCATCAAAAACAGATACTGGAGGCCTGCGTGATCATTGTTGTGGCAGGCATGGAAGGGGCGCTTCCCAGTGTGGTGGCAGGCATGGTCAATGCTCCGGTGATTGCCGTTCCCACAAGCATCGGATACGGCACAAGTTTCGGCGGGATGACGGCTCTTTTAGGCATGCTCAATTCATGCAGCTCAAATATTGCTGTTGTCAATATTGACAACGGATTCGGGGCAGGATTCATGGCATCATCCATCAACCATATCCCTGTTCCCCGGTAATTCAGGTTGCCCGCCGCAACGCAAGGGCCATCTCGTTTTTCGGTTCAATTCGAAGAATCTGGGTCAGATATTCATCTGCCTGCAATACTTTCTGGTCTTTCAGATAAAGCTTTGCCAGCTCAAGTTTTGCCTCAATATGGCCCCGGACATGACGATCAACTTCAATAAAATACTTCAGTGCCGATTCGTTATCTTCTGCCTGCAGGCTGACAAGCCCTGTTTTAAATATCATGTCATAATTAGATGGATTTTCCTTGATACTTTGTTCAAGCAATGCTTTTGGAAATTCCACCTCATTTTTCTCCAGACAAAAATCAATAATTCTTTCTCTCACAACATTGGTTTTCTGGGAGCGGCTGATGGTTTTAGAAAAAAGATCCATGGCCAGACGGCGTGATCCTCTGGTTAAAAGCTTTTCGCCTAAGTCCAGCGCTCTTTCATTATACCGGGAGCTCAGTGATAAAATTTCCAGCATCAGATTCCCTGCTTTTTCCAGATCATCTTTTTTCATATGATAATCTGCCAGATACACCCGGGAGATGACATCATTTCTGTTTACAGCAATTGCTTTTTGCAGACATTTTTCAGCAACCTTATTCTTTTTGATCCTGAAATGAAGCAATCCTAACATGCGTAAAAGCCTTGAGGCAGAAGGCTTATAAGACAATGCAAGTTTCACCTGTTCAATGGCAGCTTCAAAATCCCCCTGCTCTTCCAGCTCTCTTGCTTTTAAACGATGAACCGTAGCAGGGTCTGGATTGTTCACCCGTTCAATCACTGATTTGATTGTACTATCCAAAGCACCCAGTGTTAAGGGTTTGAGCAGATATCCATCCACCTCTGTTTCGGCAACCTCAGCCACGATATCTCTTTCAGCTTCAGCAGTCACCATTATCACAGGGATATCCCGAAGTTCCTTGTCACTTCGCATTCTTTCAAGCATTTCAACCCCGTTCAGGACCGGCATATTCCAGTCCATAAACACAAGATCGCATTTGGTGCTTTTTAAGACATCCAGGCCTTCTCTGCCGTTTTCCGCAAACCTCAAGATTTTACCGATATCCAGATTTTTCAGCATTTTGCGAATCGTCAACCGCATGCTTTTCATGTCATCAACAACAAGGATTGACATATTGCTTTTATCGATCATGAGTTTACATCCTCCAGAAATTTTTCATATTCATCTTGAAGCTGTGCACATCTTTGCGCAAATAATTCTGTTTTCTGATTTTTTGCTTCGGTTTCCAGTTCCAGTGCTGCCTGCCGCAGCAGTTCAGCATTTATGTTGGCCGAAGACCCTTTTAATGCATGTGCCTTTAACCTGACCGTCTCTATATCATTATTTTGAACAGCTGTCTGAATATGATCTATCAACTCGGGGGCCTCAAGAAAAAACGCCTCCAGGACCGCCTCAATCAGCTCCTGGTCATTCCCGAATCTTTCTGATAATTTTTCCCTGTCAAAGCTTTTTGTGTCAGAATTTTTTGCAGATACTTGTGTCTCAGAAATCTGTTCAGACAGGTCCATTTCCGATCCACAGACAGCCATGTTCACCAGACTCTCAAAATCTTCTGGAGTATCATCAACAACTGATTTGGGAAGATAAGAATCGTTATTCAGGTAAGCGCTGATCACCTGTTTGAGCATATCGGGTTCCACGGGTTTGGCAATAAAATCATTCATCCCGGCCTCAAGACATTTTTTCCGGTCGCTTTCAAAGGCATTTCCCGTCATGGCAATAATGGGAACAGGTTCTTTGTTCAACCGGGCTTCATGCTCCCTGATCCGGCGGGTTGCCTCAAATCCGTCCATCTCAGGCATCTGACAATCCATCAGGATCAGATCATAGGCATTGTCCTTGTGTTTTTGAACAGCAATAACGCCGTTTCTGGCCTCGTCGATCTGATACCCATGTTTTCCGATCAATGCTCTTGCCGTTAAAAGATTGGTTTCGATATCATCCACAATTAAAATATGCCGAAGGTGTTTTTTCTTTTCAACAATGCTGTATTTGGTGATGATCGGCAGTGTAAAAGCACCCTGGGCAACTGGACGCGACAACACGGATTTAATGGCATCCAGCAGAAGGGGGCCTTCTACAGGCTTGCTTAAAAAAGCTGAGAATCCTGCATCCTCAAAGCGTTTTGCATCCCCTTTCTTGCCTATGGATGTCAGCAGCATCAGCCGGGTATGCTTGAACATATCATCCTGTCTGATTTTTCTGCCCAACGCCTCTGCTGTAACATCAAACTCCTTTGTCTCCATGATTACAAGAAAAAAAGGCTGATTTTCATCATATGACCACTTGAGCATTTCCAGGGCTTCTGTATCATCAAATGCCTGTTCATAATTGATATTCAATGTATTCAAATTATTCTCAAAATTAATTCCAAGGGAGGAACCGTCGCTGAAAACAAGCACCCGGCAGTCATCTATGTTATGGGCAAATGGATCCACAGATGCTGCCTGTTCGGACTGTTTTTCCAGAGGCAGGGTAAACCAGAAGGTGGAACCGATCATTTCAATGCTCTGAGCACCCATCTGTCCGCCCATTTTCTCCACCAGCAATTTGGAAATTGCAAGGCCCAGTCCTGTGCCGCCAAATTTTTTGGTAATGGACAGATCTGCCTGGGTGAACGGTTTAAACAGATTTTCAATCTGGTCCTCTTTCATTCCGATACCCGTATCTTCCACGCTGAAATACAGGACAGCCTTTGTTTTTGAGTCAGACTGAACCGTAATATTCAAGGTGACTTCCCCTGAATCTGTAAACTTTATGGCATTCCCGGTAATATTATTGATTACCTGACGGATTCTGCCGATGTCCCCCTTGAGCAGGCAGGGCACCTTGCCTTCAATAGAATAAGAAAACTCGATACCTTTCTGTCTTGCCTGAAGTTCGGGCAGGGAAACAATATCCTTTATAGCAACTTCCAGATCAAAATCCCTGCTGTCTATTTCCAGTTTGCCAGCTTCAATCTTTGACAGATCCAGAATGTCATTCACAATCGTAAGCAAGGCCCGAGCGCTGTTATATACAATATTTGAATATCTTTTCTGTTCTTCATCCAGATCCGAATCCAGCAGAACATGCATCATCCCGATGATACCATTCATGGGATTTCTGATTTCATGGCTCATATTGGCAAGAAACCGATCTTTGATCTTCATGGCCTTGTCTGCATTTTTTTTAATCTGTATGCATTCTTCTCTGGATTGTGCCAGCGCCTGTCTGTCTTTTTGATTTTCCTTTAACAGAATCATCAAAGCCGCACCAAAACAAACAAAATTGATACAGACAAAAAAGATACCAAGGGCGGACAGAAAAACAGACCCCAGTTTCATGAAAAGGACACACTGAAGCGCAACCATCAAGAAAAAAATACCGGAAAATAATTTTAACGGCTTGAAATCATGCATAATTTATTCCAATTCATATTCGTATTCAAACAGGTTTCTGCTCGCACAGGATCAAGAATGCTATTTATTTTTATAAACCGACGGATATTTTTTGGCATGACTTGAAGTATATAAAAACCCGTCAGGAATTGTCAAATTTATTCTTGGCGATAAAATATTTATACCCCCGATATTTTATCCTTGACTTTGCATAAATGAATCTATACTAATCTTAAAATAACATTATGAAAAACAGCTTAAACATACTACTCGTCCTTATTATCGTGGAGGTCCTTATTGGAACCTCCAAGCGAAGGGGCTCGTAGTGGCATAAACCTTAAATAAACTTTAAAAGCCGTTATCAGCCCCGACAGGGTGGATAACGGCTTTTTTGGTTTGGAGACAACAAGAATGAGAAGTCATATTGCAACAAAAGGTATCGCAAGAGCCCCGCACAGGAGCCTGTTCAAAGCCATGGGATTTACTGACAGAGAACTTGGCCAGCCGCTGATCGGCATTGCCAACTCCGCCAACGAACTCATTCCGGGCCATATGCATCTGGACAATATTGTAAAGGCGGTAAAAACCGGCATCAGCATGGCTGGTGGAACGCCCATGGAGTTTTCAACCATCGGTGTCTGTGACGGCATTGCCATGAATCATAAAGGCATGCATTATTCTCTGGCTTCCCGCGAGCTGATTGCAGACTCCATTGAAGTCACTGCAACCGCTCACCCGTTTGATGCCATTGTCATGGTTCCCAACTGTGACAAAATTATTCCGGGCATGCTCATGGCAGCCGCCCGTCTGAATATCCCGGCCATCTTTATCAGCGGCGGCCCCATGCTTCCGGGCAGACACCCGGAAAACAACGACCTTAAAACAGACCTGGTAACTGTATTTGAAGCGGTCGGAGCTGTACAGTCCGGAAAAATGACAGAAAGCCAGCTTCTGGATATTGAAAACTCAGCCTGCCCGACCTGCGGTTCCTGTGCCGGCATGTTCACGGCAAACTCCATGAACTGCCTGACAGAAGCCATCGGCATGGCCCTGGCCGGAAACGGCACCATACCCGAGCCCATGTCGGAAAGAATCCGGCTGGCCAAACTCACCGGCATGCAGATTATGGAACTGCTTGCCAAAGGCATTACCCCGGATAAAATTTTAACAAAGGATGCGTTCATGAATGCACTGGTGGTAGATATGGCCCTTGGATGCTCCACCAATACTGTGCTTCATTTAAAGGCACTGGCCCATGAAGCCCATGTGGATATCGACCTGAACCTGATCAATGAGGTCAGCAAAAAAACGCCGCATTTATGTTCCCTGAGCCCGGGCGGAAAAGATCATATTGTTGACCTGAACATGGCTGGCGGAATTCCGGCCATCATGAAAGAACTGCTGGATCACAACATGCTGAACAAGGACTGTATGACCGCCAGCGGCAAAACCGTATCACAGAACCTTGAAACCGTAACGGTTAAAGATAAACAGGTCATCCGTCCGATTGAGGACCCGTATCATAAAGAAGGAGGTCTTGCTGTACTCTTTGGCAATCTTGCCAAAGAGGGCTGTGTGGTCAAACAGTCTGCTGTTCTGGACAAGATGCTTCGTCATCAGGGACCGGCGCGGGTATTTAACTCGGAAGAAGAAGCAACCGAAGCCATCATGGGCAACAGAATCAATAAAGGGGATGTCATTGTCATCCGCTATGAAGGCCCTGCAGGAGGCCCCGGCATGCGCGAAATGCTGACACCCACGTCTTCCATTGCAGGTATGGGGCTGGACGAATCCGTTGCCCTGATCACTGACGGCAGATTTTCCGGCGGGACCAAAGGTGCGTCCATTGGTCATGTTTCTCCGGAAGCAGCCCAGGGCGGACTGATTGCGGTTGTCCAGGAAAATGACCTGATCAGGATCGATATCCCTGCAAAAACCATTGAACTTGCGGTGGACCCGGCAGAACTTGACAAACGGCTTGCTGCCTGGAAAAAGCCCGAACCAAAAATTAAAACAGGATATATGGCCCGCTACGCCCAGATGGTTACATCGGCCGGAAACGGAGCCATATTCAAAGATATTTTATAGGAGACAGACATGAAACTTACAGGTGCCCAGATTCTGATCAAAATGATCAGGGCAGAAGGAATTGATACGATTTTCGGATACCCTGGGGGGGCGGTAATTGACATTTATGATGCCCTTGCAAAACAGAATGGACTCAAGCATATCCTTGTCCGCCATGAACAGGGAGCGGTTCATGCAGCAGACGGCTATGCCCGGGCAAACAAATCCGTGGGCGTGGCCCTGGTCACCTCAGGACCGGGAGCCACCAATACCGTTACCGGAATAGCGTCTGCGTATCTGGATTCCATCCCCATGGTTGTTTTCACAGGGCAGGTACCCACCGCACTGATCGGCAATGATGCATTTCAGGAAGTGGACATCGTGGGGATCACCCGGCCCTGTACCAAACACAATTATCTGGTGAAAGATGTTTCCAAAATGGCTGCCACCATTAAAGAAGCTTTTCACCTGGCACGCTCCGGAAGGCCCGGGCCTGTTCTGGTGGATCTTCCAAAAGACATTGTCCAGACAGCTGTAGAATTCAAAGAGCCCAAAGAGATTGTATTAAAATCTTACAGGCCCAATTACAAGCCCAATAAAAAGCAACTGGCCAAAGTTGTTGAGGCCATTGCCAGGGCAAAACGGCCGGTTATTTTTGCAGGCGGCGGTGTTATTTTGTCTCAAGCCTCAGAACAGCTCACCCAGCTTGCCAGGATGACCAACATACCGGTAACCGCATCCTTGATGGGGCTTGGGGCCTTTCCCGGCTCTGACCCGTTATGGCTGGGAATGCTGGGAATGCACGGCACGTATCGGGCCAATATGAGTATCGGCAACTGTGATCTGATGATAGCCGCAGGCGTTCGCTTTGATGATCGGGTTACCGGAAATGTCAAAAAATTTGCGCCAGATGCAAGGATCGTTCAGATTGATATCGACCCGACATCCATTCACAAAAATATTGAGGTTCAGTGCCCCATTGTTGCGGACTGCAAGACTGCGCTGGAAGGCATCATCGAACTGATCAAAGAAAAAGATGCCGCAAGCTTCAGTCCGGACACCACTGCATGGCACAAACAGATCGCAGAATGGAAAAAAACAGCACCACTGAAATATGAACAGGGAAAAGATGTCATCAAACCGCAGTTCGTTGTTGAAAAACTGTTTGAAGTCACCAGGGGCGAAGCCATCATCACAACAGAAGTCGGCCAGAACCAGATGTGGGCAGCCCAGTATTACCATTTTGACAAGCCCAATCATTTTATTACCTCTGGCGGACTCGGGGTTATGGGATTCGGTCTTCCGGCAGCCATCGGCGCAAAGGCGGCCTGTCCGGACAAGATCGTTGTTGACGTTGCAGGAGACGGGTCCATCCAGATGAATATCCAGGAACTGATGACTGCTGTTGAATCAAAGATTGATGTCAAAATTGTTATTTTAAATAACCAGTATCTGGGAATGGTGCGGCAATGGCAGGAACTGTTTTACAACAAAAACTATTCCTCCACCAACATGGAAAACGCCCCTGATTTTGTCAAACTGGCCCAGGCCTATGGCGCCACAGGACTGCGGTGCACAAAGCCCGAAGACGTGGAAGCAACTTTGTTAAAAGGCTTGAATACTCCCGGAACGGTGATCATGGACTTTGCAGTTGACCGTGAAGAATCCGTTTACCCGATGGTTCCTGCAGGCGGGGCCATAACAGAAATGCTCCTTGTTTAATACAGATAGGATATTCATACAGTTACAATAAAGGATATGTATCATGAAAATAAACAGCTATTTGCTTTCCATCCTTGTTGATGATGAACCCGGAGTTCTTTCCAGAATCTCAGGACTTTTTTCCGGCAGGGGATTTAATATTGACAGCTTAAGTGTTGCCAAAACAGCAGATCAGAATGTTTCAAGAGTGACCATGGTAACAAAATGCGATGCCCACATTATTGAACAGATCAAAAAACAGCTCAATAAACTTATCAATGTTATTACTGTGAATGATCTGACAGACAAAAAATATGTGCAAAGAGAACTGTCCCTGATCAAGGTCAATGCCCAGCCGGAAAAAAAGGCTGAAATTCTCAGAATCGTTGACATTTTCAGGTGCAAGATTGTGGATGTGGGCCTGTCTCACTACACCATAGAAGTCTCAGGAGACAGAGAAAAACAGGATGCCATCCTCAGTTTATTAAAACCCATGGGGATTATTGAAATAGCATCCACCGGTGCTATTGCGCTTGCCAGAGAAAACGCATAGGTTAAAAATTTATAGGTAAAAAAAATGCAAAAAGCAATTTTATATGACACCACCTTAAGGGATGGCATGCAGGGGGAGAATATCTTTTTCTCCCCGGAAGACAAGATAAAAATTGCCCGAAAACTTGATGATGCCGGAATCCATTATATCGAAGGCGGCTGGCCCGGATCAAACCCGGGTGCCCAGCTTTTTTTCGAGCTGGTAAAGGATATCCCGTTCAAACAAGCCAGGATTACCGCATTTGGTTCCACCCGGCGTCCGGGCAAACCCTGTGACCAGGATGCCAATCTTCAGGCGCTTGTCAACTGTCCTGCACCAGTGGTCACCTTGTTTGGCAAATCCTGGGATCTTCATGTGGAATCCATCATGGAAAATACCCAGAAAGAAAATCTTGCCATGATCACAGAATCCATCGCTTTTCTGCTGGATCATGGCAAAGAGGTGCTTTATGATGCTGAACATTTTTTTGACGGATATAAATCCAATCCGGAATTTGCGCTGAAAACACTGGATGCCGCCATTGCAGGCGGGACAAAAACCCTGGTTCTGTGCGACACAAACGGCGGCAGCATGCCCTTTGAAATTGAACAGATGACACGGGCTGTGGTGGATCATTTTAAAGACACACCTGATGTGATCTTCGGCATTCATGTCCATAATGACTGTGCCATGGCTGTGGCCAATTCGATTATAGCTGTTCAGGCAGGGGTTACCATGGTTCAGGGAACCATCAACGGGTATGGCGAACGATGCGGAAATGCGGATTTAACTGCCATCATTCCGATCCTGGCCTTAAAAATGGGAAGAGACTGTATCAGTGACGGCAATCTGAAAAAAATTTTAAACCTGTCACGCTTTATTTCAGAAACCGCCAATGTTCCGCCTGTAAACTCAAGGCCCTTTGTGGGGAACAGTGCGTTTGCCCATAAGGGCGGCGTTCATGTCAGTGCGATCATGAAAAACCCGAAAGCCTATGAGCATATCTCTCCGGAACTTGTGGGAAACAAGCGCCGGGTGATTGTGTCTGAACAGTCCGGTAAAAGCAATATTGAATACAAGGCAAAAGAACTGGGAGTGGACTTAAGCTCAAGCGATATAAACGGATATCATATTGTTTCAAGCATCAAGGAACTGGAAAATGACGGCTATGAATTTGATGCTGCAGAAGGCTCTTTAAAGCTGATTATGGAAAAGCTTACCGGCCAGTTTGTCCCGCTGTTTGAGCTTGAATCCTTCAGGGTCTCTGTTGAAAAAGACAAGGAACGCCCCTGCTATTCCCATGCCATGATCAAAATCCGGGTGGGAGACACTACGGAAATTACCTCTGCGGAAGGCGAAGGTCCGGTCAGTGCGCTGGACAATGCGCTGCGAAAAGCATTGACCCGCATCTACCCCTCTGTGGATGAGATGCATCTTGTGGATTTTAAAGTCCGGGTGATTGACGGTATTGATGGCACCGATGCAAAGGTAAGGGTTCTGATTGAATCCCGGGATGAAAACAATATTTTTTCAACCATCGGCGTTTCAGAAGATATTATAGAAGCAAGCTGGCAGGCACTGGCCGACAGTTTTCAATACAAACTTTCATTAGATAAAAACAAATAAGGCACACATAAAATGACCCAAGACAATCAGATTATCATTTTTGACACCACATTAAGAGATGGTGAACAATCCCCGGGAGCCAGCATGAACATGGCGGAAAAACTCAGGATTGCCACCCAGCTTGAAAAACTGGGCGTGAATGTCATTGAGGCTGGATTTCCCGCAGCATCCGAAGGTGATTTTGAGGCGGTAAAAGCAATTTCCCAAGTTCTGACCACCACTCAGGTGGCAGCGCTTTGCCGGGCCAATGCAAGTGATATCAACAGAGGCTGGGAAGCCGTAAAAAATGCTGCCCACCCCAGAATTCATACCTTTATTGCCACCTCTGAACTGCACATGAAATATAAACTGCAGATGGATGCGAATCAGGTGCTTGAACAGGCAATTGGAGCGGTAAAACTGGCCGCATCCTATACAGATAATGTGGAATTTTCCGCAGAGGACGGCTCCCGCTCCAATCCGGATTTTCTGTGCAAAATTTTTGAAGCTGTCATTGATGCCGGGGCAAAAACCATCAACCTGCCGGATACAGTGGGATATGCCATTCCTGAAGAATTCAGCGAGCTGGTCAGATATGTCATGAAAAACACACCCAATATTGACAAGGCCATCTTGAGTGTGCACTGCCACAATGATCTGGGACTTGCCACATCCAACACCCTGTCTGCGGTAAAAGCCGGGGCGCGGCAGGTGGAGGTGACCATTAACGGGATCGGAGAACGTGCAGGAAATACGTCGCTGGAAGAGGTCATCATGGCCATGCACACACGGCCTGGCTTTTTCCCGTATACCTCATCCATTGACACCACGCGGATTTATCCCATCAGCCGCCTGGTGAGCATGATCACCGGAATCCTGGTACAACCCAACAAAGCCATTGTGGGTGCCAATGCCTTTGCCCATGAAGCCGGCATTCATCAGGACGGGGTACTGAAAAACCCCATGACCTATGAAATCATGAAGCCGGAAACCATCGGCTTAAGCAAGAACAGCATGGTCCTGGGCAAACATTCAGGCCGCCATGCGCTGAATGCACATATTCAGGGAATGGGGTATAATCTGTCCAAAGAGGAGCTGGATAAAGTTTTTAAACAGTTTAAAAATCTGGCAGACAAGAAAAAAACCATCCAGGATGAGGATATAGAAGCGCTTGTAAATGAAGGCGTTCTCAGAAGCTCTGAGGTCTTTGCCCTTGAATATCTGCATGTGGTCTCCGGCAACAAGGTGTTTCCCACTGCAAGTGTCCATTTGACAATCAACGGCAAATCCGTCAAAAAGGCCAGCGAAGGAAACGGCCCCATCGATGCCGTGTTTAACATTATCGCAGAACTTACCGGAACCAAATCAGAACTTTTGAGATTCACGGTTTCGGCACTGACAGCAGGCACGGATGCCCTGGGCGAAGTTACCGTCCGCTTAAAGGAAAATGATGTTGTGGCGCTGGGAAAAGGCGCAGATGCAGATATCATTACTGCCAGCGCCCTTGCATATATCAACGGGCTGAACCGTCTGGAATATTTAAAGGAACATCCTGCAGTCAAACCGGAGAAGCTCCAGCACATTTAGAACTGTTACAGCCGGGGACAAAAATCCATCCCCGGCTTTTCTTCCAATGAATCCCATTCATTTTTTAACTTGACATCTAAAAGCCATACAAATAAATAGAATAACTGTGTTCATTCTTTTAATTTAAAATCATTGGAGATAAATTATGAAAAAAATGTTCAACATTCTTGTATTACCGCTTCTTTTTTCCCTGTTTTTCATGGCTTCAGCGCTGGCCCAGGACACTTCCATTGTCGGAAAATGGAAAACCATTGATGATGAAACCAATGAGCCCAAATCCATTGTGGAGATTTTTGAAAAAGATGGAAAATATTTTGGTAAAATAGTACAGCTTTTAAAAGAACGGGAAGATGGCAGAGAATCCAGATGTTATGACTGCCCGGAAGGCGACCCCAGAAAAGACCAGCCCACCCTGGGCATGGAAATTCTTAAAGACCTTGAAAAAACCGGGGATGAATACGGCTCAGGCACCATCCTTGATCCTCAAAAAGGAAAAATTTACACCTGCAAATTATGGGTGGAAGACGGCAACCTGATGGTCAGAGGATATATTGCTTTTTTCTTCAGAACCCAGACATGGTACAGGGTTGAATAAAACAGACCCATCTTTATGAATAAAAAAAGGCCGTCCTTACACAGATAAAATGTAAAAAGACGGCCTTTTTATTATAAAAAATTTTATTCTGATTTCAGAACGGACAAAAATGCAGACTGGGGGATTTCAACTGACCCCACCATTTTCATCCGTTTTTTACCTTTCTTTTGTTTTTCCAGCAGTTTGCGCTTTCTGGAAATATCGCCGCCATAACATTTTGCAGTTACATCTTTTCTGAATGCAGATATGGTTTCTCTGGCAATAATTTTTCCGCCGATGGCTGCCTGAATGGGAATCTTGAACTGCTGTCTGGGAATTTCTTCCCTGAGTTTTTTACAGGCGGTCCTGCCGCGTGCTTCAGCCTTATCCCGGTGAATCAACTGAGACAATGCATCCACCCGTTCTCCGTTAATTAAAAAATCAAGTTTGACCAGGTTTGTATCCTGATATCCGGCAATTTCATAATCAAAAGAACCATATCCCTGGGTAACACTTTTCAGGCGGTCATAAAATTCATATACCACTTCAGCCAATGGCAGTTCAAATTTCATTTCCATCCGGCTCTGGGTCAGATACTGATAATTTTTACTGACCCCGCGAAATTCATGACACACCTGCATGACATTGCCCATATATCTATCCGGAACAATAATGGAAGCCTTGATAAAAGGTTCTCTGACCTTGGAAATTTCAGCAGGATCAGGATATGCCACCGGATTATCAATAATCTTCACTGTTCCGTCAGTATACGTGAGTTCATACATAACCGATGGCGAAGTTAAAATCAGCGACACATCATATTCTCTTTCAAGCCGCTCCTGGACCACCTCAAGGTGTAAAAGCCCCAGGAAACCACACCGGTATCCAAAACCCAGCGCAGCAGAACTGTCTTTTTCATAAATCAAAGACGCATCATTCAACTTGAGTTTTTCAAGGGCTAAAGTCAATTCTTCATAGTCATCCGCTGCCACAGGATACATGGATGAAAAAACCACCGGCGTAGGTTCCCTGAAACCGCCTTTGGGTTTGCCGCAATGCTTATCCGGCATGGTGACGGTATCCCCGATTTTAACGTCAGATATATTTTTGATCCCGGCAATCAGATATCCCACCTGACCTGCAATCAGCTCGTCCTGGGGCTGGCGGATGATCTGAAATAATCCGACTTCCTCCACCTTATATTCTGCATTATTGGACATGAACTGTATTCTCTGACCTTTTTTAATGCTGCCTTCAAATATCCTGAAATGGACAACGGTTCCGCGGAATGCATCATAATGAGAATCAAATATCAACGCTTTGAACACATCACCCTCAGAGGCCTTTGGCGGTGGAATCAATTTCACCACTGCCGGGAATATATTTTCAACCCCTTTTCCGGTCTTGGCGGAAACCAGTAAGGCATTGTCTGAATTCAATCCCAGGTCTTCTTCTATCTGTTCTTTGGCCCATTCGATCTGAGCAGACGGCAGATCAATTTTATTGACCACCGGAACAATTTCAAGGTTATGCTCCAGCGCAAGATACAGATTGGCCAGTGTCTGGGCTTCCACCCCCTGGCTGGCATCAACAAGGATCAATGCCCCTTCACAGGAGGCAAGCGCCCTTGACACTTCATATGAAAAATCCACATGACCCGGCGTATCAATCAGATTCAGCAGATACTCGGTGCCATCCGGCGCAGTATAGGGCAGAGAAACGGTCTGGCTTTTAATGGTAATGCCCCGCTCTCTTTCAATGTCCATGGAATCCAGAATCTGCTCTTTCATATCCCGGTCTGATATAATACCTGAAAGCTGTATCAATCTGTCAGACAAGGTCGATTTACCGTGATCGATATGGGCAATAATACTGAAATTCCGAATATTCTTTATATTTAACTTCAATTAAGCTCCAAACTAAGTTATTGACAAATATCATCTATCCCGCTAATGATGTTGATATGTATTTACCAATTGAGTTGTAAAGTGTCAAGATAAGCCGGTTTTCTATAGGCGTAATCCCGGAGAAATACACATGACCTATTCAATCCTGATTGTTGATGATGACGATGCCATCAAAGATTCTGTTGAAGAATATTTAACACTTTTAAAATACAATGTTAAAAGTGCGCTGAACGCAGAAGAAGCCCTTGAGATCCTGAAAACATTTAATGCCGATGTTATTTTGACAGACATCATGATGGAGGGGATGAACGGCCTTGACCTGACCCGGAAAATAAAAAGCACCAATGATATTGATGTGATTGTCATGACCGGATACAGCGCGGAATACTCCTATGAAGAAGCGGTTCAGGCCGGAGCCAGTGATTTTATTTTCAAACCGTTCCGGTTTGAGGAACTGGATCTGAGAATCAAAAGAGTACTGCGGGAAGCTGAATTTAAAAAAGAGCGTTCCCAGCTTTTAAAAGAGCTTGAAAAACTGGCCATCACAGATGCCCTGACACAATTATATAATTCCCGTCAGTTTTTTTCCCAGATCAAAACTGAAATCAAACGATACAACCGATATTCGCGCCCCCTGTCCCTGCTGCTTCTGGATATTGATTATTTCAAGCAGTACAACGATACCTGGGGACATCTGGAAGGCGACAAGGTGCTGATGCAGATCGGGCAGACCATCAGTTCCTGCATGCGTTCCATGGATACTGCCTATCGGTATGGCGGTGAAGAATTCACCATCATTCTGCCGGAAACAAAACTGAAAAAAGCCTGCGTGGTGGGGGCAAGAATCAAGGACAATATCAGTTCACAGCTTTTTGAACCCGAACCCGGAAAAAAACAAAAAGTCACTGTCAGCATTGGTGCAACAGAGCTGGTTCCCGGAGAAGACTTTGTATCCTTTATCCGAAGGGCAGATAAAGCACTTTATAAATCAAAGGAAACCGGCCGCAATAAACTGACGTATATTGATGTCAATAAGGACTAACGGCATCATCCTTTTTAAATATTGCTGATCCGCATGCTTAAATCCACACTTCTTGCCTGGTGGGTCAGTGCCCCGCATGAAATCACATCCACCCCGGTTGCTGCAATTATATTCAGGGTCTCCAGAGACACATTTCCGGATGCTTCCACAATAGCCCTGCCATTGATCAACTGCACTGCCGCTGACATCTGGTCATAGTCCATATTGTCCAACATGATGACTTCCGCTCCGACATCAATGGCTTCCTGAACCTGTGCCAGCGTGCTGACTTCCACTTCAATTTTCATCAGGTGTGAGGTCCGGGACCGGACCGCATTCACGGCATTTTTTATCGAGCCTGCCACTGCAATATGATTATCCTTTATCAGGATGCCATCATACAAGGACAGACGATGATTATAGGCACCCCCTGCCCTGACCGCCTCTTTTTCAAGACAGCGAAGGCCCGGCGTTGTTTTGCGGGTATCTGTCAGACGCACATTCGGGTATTCCAGTTTTTCCATAAATGTCCGGGTGATGGTCGCAATTCCGGAAAGGCGCTGTAAAAAATTCAAGGCCACCCGCTCCCCTTTTAAAAGGGCCAGCAGATCCCCTTGCACCTTAAAAATAATTTCCCCGTTTTTAATCAGATCACCTTCGGGAAACGGAGCAAAACATTTACATTCCGGATCCAGCAGTTTGAATACCTTTTCTGCCACAGCAAGTCCTGCAAGAACAAAATCCTGTTTTGCCACAATCACGCCTTTGCCGGTAAAAGATTCAGATAAAATACTTTCCGATGTAATATCTCCAAGTCCTGAATCTTCAAAAAGCGCCAGATTAATTATATTATCAATTGTATTATTCATGGTGATTTTATTTCATCTCTTGTATCCGTTTAAGGTTCGCCTTTAACTTGACATTGACTTCCTCAAGCTGGGCATGCAGATCTTTTACTTTCTGGATCACGTCCTCCGGGGCTTTTTCAAGAAAACTTTCATTGTGAAGACGTTTTTGCACCCCCACAAGTTCCTTGGTGTTTTTTTCCAGTTCTTTTTCAAGACGCGCAATCTCCTTGTCAAAATCGATCACCCCTTCCAGAGATACAAAGCAGGTGGTGTTCTGCGTCACCGAGGTGGCAGAGGATGTCGGAATTTTGTCTGCTTCGCAGAAGAAAAAGCTTTCAAGGCCCGCAAGATTAACAATAATGGATTTGTTCTCGGCAATGATGATTTTTTCTTTCTCATTTTCCGTATGGGCCAGAACCTTTATTTTCATGGAAGGCTGGATGTTCATTTCGCTTCTGATGTTGCGGATACCGGATATCAGCCCGAAAACAAATTCCATATCTGTTTCAACTGCCGGGTTCCGGAGCCTGTCATAGGTATCCTTATTATACGGGAAAGATGCTGCCATGACCATCCCTTCAGTTGTGGGCAGAATCTGAAAGATTTCTTCTGTGACAAAAGGCATGAACGGGTGAAGCATCAACAGAATATCTTCCAGCACTCTGGCCAGAACACTTCTGGCGCTGTCTCTTTTTTTTGCGCCCTCTTTTTCGTACAGGGCCGGTTTTGCCATTTCCAGATACCAGTCACAGAATTCATGCCATACAAACTGATACACCGCAGATGCCGCCTCATTGAATTTATAATTTTCAATGCCGTCCTTCACTGCCAGCGCTGTCTGGGCACTTCGGGACAATATCCATTTTTCTGTCAGGCTCAGTTTCTTTTCATCCAGACGGGTATCTTTGGCTGTAATATGCATCAATGCAAACCGGGAGGCATTCCACAGCTTGTTGACAAAATGACGGTACCCTTCCACACGGGATTCAGACATTTTCACATCCCGTCCCTGGGCCGCAAATGCAGCCAGCGTAAACCTGAACGCATCTGCCCCGTATTCATCAATCACTTTCAGCGGATTAATGACATTGCCCTTGGACTTGCTCATTTTCTTGCCGTCTTCATCCCTGACCAGTGCATGGATATACACATCATTGAACGGCACTTCATCCATGAAATGAATTCCCATCATCATCATCCTGGCCACCCAGAAAAACAGAATGTCAAATCCGGTCACCAGAACATTGGTGGGATAAAATGTTTTTAAAAGATCTGTGTTCTCAGGCCATCCCATGGTGGAAAACGGCCAGAGAGCGCTGGAAAACCAGGTATCCAGCACATCGGTTTCCTGGACAAGCTTTTTGCAGCCACAGGACGGGCAGTCATCCGGATCTTTTTCCTCCACAATCACCTGGTTACAGTCCGGGCATTTCCACACCGGGATTCTGTGACCCCACCAGATCTGTCTGGAAATACACCAGTCCCGGATATTATCCATCCACTCAAAATAGGTTTTTGTCCAGGTATCCGGGATAATTTTTGTCCTGCCCTTTCGAACAGCCTCTGAGGCTTTTTTTGCAAGCGGCCCCACTTTGACAAACCATTGCTTTGAAATGGAGGGTTCAACAACCGTACGACACCGGTAACAATGGCCGACACTGTGATTCAAGGGTTCCTTTTTCACCAGCAGACCCTGTTCCTTGAGTTCTTCAAGCGCTTTTTTTCTGCATTCAAACCGGTCCATGCCCTCATAAGGACCTGCACCGATGAGCATTTTGCCGTCATCACCGATTACTTTTAATTTTTCAAGGCCGTGTTTTTCTCCCAGATGAAAATCATTGGGATCATGGGCAGGCGTGACTTTCAGAGCACCGGTGCCGAACTGTGTGTCCACATAATGATCTTTGATAATCGGGATAATACGATTGGTCAACGGAAGCATGACACAGGTTTCTTTTAAATCCTTAAACCGCTCGTCATCCGGATTAATGGCAACGGCAGTATCACCGAACAGTGTTTCAGGACGGGTGGTGGCCACGGTCAATCCCTGTTTTTTATTTTCAAACGGATACCGGATATAATACAGATATGCTTCTTTTTCCTCATGCTCGACTTCAAGATCGGCAAGCGCTGTCCGGCAGCGGGGGCACCAGTTGATAATATACTGGCCTTCATATATCAGCCCATCCTTATACAGACGTACAAAGACTTTTCTCACCGCATCAGACAGTCCTTCATCCATGGTAAACCGTTCACGGTCCCAGTCACAGGAGGCACCCAGTTTTTTAAGCTGATTAATGATCTCTCCGCCGGATTTTTCCCGCCATTTCCAGACCTCTTCAATAAAGCCTTCTCTGCCGAGCTGATCCCGTGTCCTGCCCTTTTTTGCCAGATTTCTTTCCACCACATTCTGGGTGGCAATTCCGGCATGATCTGTTCCCGGCATCCACAGAACATTGCATCCAGTCATTCTGCGATACCGGCACATGATATCCTGAATAACATTATTCAAGGCATGCCCCATATGCAGGACACCCGTGACATTCGGCGGCGGTATGACAATGGAAAATGATTTTTTGTCGCTTTTATCCTTTGCCTTGAACGCTCCGTTATCCAGCCAGTACTGATACCATTTGTCTTCAATATTTAAAGGATCATACCCTTTATCAAGAGATTCAGAACCCATATCTCAACTCCTAAAACCCATATTAATGAAAAAGGGGATTTTATAATGAATCCCCGTAATTTTTTTTGTTTTATATATTATTCTTGAACTCAATCGTTCTCGTTCTGATCAAGATCTTTTAACAAACGGCTCTTGATCTGCAAAATTTCTTTTTCAATGACTTTTTCCATCACCTCAAACAGCAGGGTTTCCATCCTGCCTGCAAACTTTTTCTCAATCACCCGTTCCAAAGCGGCCTCAATATCCTCTGCCCCGAAATTCATTTCCGGTGCAGGCGCATTCACCACAGGCGCACTTACCACGGAAGCCGGATCTGCCGGGTCTTCTTCCAGCATTTCTTCCAGCATTTCTTCCGGTTCGTCATCAGGCAATCCGATCACATCTGATTCAGTTACGGATTCTTCAGCAAATTCATCTTCCATGGAAAAATCATCACCAAAATCCAGGGAGTCTCCCTCCACATCATCCAACGCCAGATCAGGTTCAGAAGCGGTATCCTCTTTCACGATATCTGTCAATTCGATCACCGGATCATCCAGTTCAATCACGGATTCTCCAAAAACCTCTCCCAGATCATCTTCAACAATATCTGTCAGTTCAATTACACCATCCCCGGACACACCCGTATCCAGTTCATAGACGCTGTCATCCACAATATCTGTCAGCTCTATTACATCATCAGCGACATCTTCACCTAAAATATCATCATCCCAATCTGGCATATCGGTCATAAAGGCCTCACTTTATTAGATATTAACAACAATACCCCATTTGATATCTTTGGACATCAAAAAGTACCAAAGCCAGATCAAAGTGTCAACTATTTAAAATCGCCTTGAACAACGGCTGTTTCATATAAAAAACAGGTTTACAATATCTCGTCTTTGTTTTAAACAGATTCATGATGCAGATCGCCACACAAAAATTCATTGTTCCGGACATCCAGACCCTGCCGGCAGAAATTACCATTCAGGGCCAGGATGCAAAACATATCCGCAAGGTGCTCAGGCTGCGCCCGGATGATCCGCTCACCATCACCGATGGACAGGGCAAAGATTATGCTGCACAGATTATGTGTGTTTCAAAAGACAGTGTGCGGATCAATGTGATTTCAGATATTGAAACCGGCACAGAATCAGCACTTGAAATCACACTGTGCACAGGAATGCTCAAAGATAAAAAAATGGATTTTGTCATCAAACATGTCACACAGCTTGGCATCCGCCGATGGATTCCTTTTTTCTGTGAACATGCCGTGCCCCTGCCTGATCCCAAGAAGATCAAAGCCCGGCAGCGGCGATGGGAAACCATTGCAAAAGAATCCTTAAAACAATGCCGCAGAAGTCTGCTGCCTGAAATCACAGATCCGGTAAATTTTGAAAATCTGTTGGAAGTGTCTGACCAGTACGACCGGAAAATTATTTTTTCAGAAAATTCAGCACAACCACCTGAAACTTTAAAAACCTTGACCCCTGTAAAAAATATCATGGTTCTCATCGGCCCTGAAGGGGGATTCTCCAGGATGGAAATCCAGTTGGCACAGGCAAAAGGATTTATCCCCTGCCTGATGGGGCCACGGATACTCAGGGCTGAAACTGCAGCCATCTGCGCCTGCACTTTAGTCCAGCATATCCTTGGCGATATCTAAAAAAAGCACCTGCGCATATTTTCCTTGACAAGAATTATCAAAAATCATATAAACGCCGTGTTGTTTGGGCCCAGGTAGCTCAGTCGGTAGAGCAGGGGACTGAAAATCCCCGTGTCGGCAGTTCAATTCTGTCCCTGGGCACCACAACAGCAAAGAGGCTTTTAGCGATTTTCGTTGGAAGCTTTTTTTGTTTAACCTGTTAGTTGTCCACCTATTGTCCACCATTTTTAAATTAAACAATATGATGTTTTGTGACTTTTTGGGAAAAATTCAGTTTGTATAGCTCGCAAAAATTGAACAACTGCATTTGTAAAATAAAGAACCGCCAGCATAATGCCAGAGGTTCTTTATTTACTTTCAAAGCATACAAGCTACTCTTCCCTATCACCCCCCTCCCCTAAAACACTCTTATCCTAAGAAATTTTATCAGAATTATTTTCATCATCATCTGAAATTTTTGACTCATCATCTTCAAATTCAATTTCTTCATCACAATCGGTATTATCATCAATGCTCTCAGTACTCGTATCGTCCTCCAGAGCATAAATTCCAGTAACAGCAAGAATACCAACAGCAACTCCACCAATAAACGTCAAAACAGTCTTCATAACTTTCATGATTTCCTCCTTTTAAATAACCGTTCAAATCCTTATAAATAAAGATTTCAAACGGTGTCGATTAATTAAAGATAGACAACAGGCAGGTCATTCGGTGCTTAAGAATAGATCACCTTACAATTTTCCAGACTAATCATCCAAGGGTCAAGACAATCGCTTGAGGCAAATCCATTATTGACCCATGCGCCACCGTTAAAGCAACCCGGATGGTTTTTCCTGTCAAACTCAATAGAGAGATTACAAATATAACCCCATAAACCCTGCCCGATGATTGGGTATCCTTCGATCCTCTTAATTTTTTCCCAGTCTGGAAACACCATTTTATAAAGTTTGGCTATTACAATATCCTGATGATCTGATTCTTCAAATATTTTCTGTAAATATTGTTGCAGATCCAGGATATTTCTAATCCCAAGTTGTGCAAAGTGACCAAGGGGATTATTTATATTCATCACCAATATTTCAACCATACAGCCTCCCCCATTACCGAATATGTTTGCTTGAAGTAATAAATTCCCGATATTTGGTTTTTGCCATCTCTATCCAACCCTGTTCGGCAAAGCTGTACCAGGTATCACCGATGATCAGATGATCATGCAGTTGCGCATCAATGCTGATAAGCGCCATGTTAACCTTTGCAGTGATTTTAAAGTCTTCAAATGATGGACTTACATCACCGGAAGGATGGTTGTGGACAAGGACGACAGCACTTGCCTGTTTCTTCAAAACAGCCTTTAGGAGTTCCCTGGGATAAACAGGGGAAGAGCTGATCGAACCTGAAGATATTTCTTCAATGGCAATAATTTTATTTTTAGTATCCAGAAAGATGCAGTACATCTTTTCAACATCAGGATGTTTTGCAAAAAATGGCTTCATAGTGTTGTAAACCTCCTGTGCATTAGAAAGTATATTCCCTTTAGAGGTCTCTTTTATCATCGAGGTGAAATGTCCTGACTTCAAATCCTCCCAGAATTTGAATGGTTCATATGTTGTGTTTTTGTCCATAATCTTCTCCTGAAAATACAAGAGCCCCCTTGATTGATTTCAAGAGGGCTTTGTTTAATTTTATTCTGGTTTAATGTTTCATCCATTACCGTCTTTCAGTATTGCTGCCACATTATATTTCGAATTCAGTGCCGCATTTATTGCATCTGTATTCACGGAATATATGGCGGTCTATGTGTTCTCCGACTTTGTTGCCCACGGCAGCACCGGCAAAGAATCCTGCCAAAGCACCACCAATACCGCCTGCGATAATTCCAATACCTGTCCCCACAACAGGCACAACAGATCCTACGCCTCCACCTACGATGGCTCCGGTTTTAGCACCAAAATATCCTGAAGCAGCGCCACTTACGCCACCGACTGCTGTTCCTGCTTTTTTAGCAGTGCTTATGAGTATGACATGGTTTGCATTGCCACAATTTGCACAAACTGGCATTTCATTTTCAGACATTATTTTTCTCCTATGATTTATAATTATTGAATACTGTTTTCATAATTGCGAACATGGCTGGTGCCAGTTCAGATAAGTTGTTGATACTCGCGCTTTGGTTGGGCAGAATACGCTTGATACTGAGAGTTTCAATACCGATTCCATAAAATTCAACCCCTAATTTTTTACCCTGCTTAATAGCTTCCAGAGTGTTTACAAGGCAATTGGGGCTTCCATCGGTCAGGATCAGAATAATTTTCCTGGATTCTCTTAACATTATCATTTTCTGTAGAACCCACCAGATAGCCTCACCCATTGGGGTGCATCCGTAAGCCTTGGTATGAAATCTTGAATGGATACGTTCACCATGATTTATAATTGGACAGACTGCTGTGGTTTCATTGTTCTGACTTCCGGCAAGTAGTGGTGGATCGGCTGGAAAGGCGGTGACACCTATATTAATACCTTTGATGGAGTCAAGAGCTTTTGCCAGGGAATAACAGGCATGTGTTGTCAGTTCCATTCTCATGTCCATGGACCCTGAACAGTCGATCAGGATATGAACTGCTGTATTAAACCCCTGCTTTTCTTCAGACTTGATGAACATTCGTGGATCTGAAACAGCAATTTTATATAACCGCCGGGTGTCAAGCTTACCTTGGCGAGAAAGACGACTTCGTTTTAGAAGAATTGACTGAAGCATGCTTTGCAGTCTTGTCTTTAAAGCTGTTGTTGATTTTGTCAGATCATGAAATTTTGTTGAATCCATTGATGTGAAAAGCCGCTTGCCAACGACAGCAACACTGACCTTGTCCTCAAAATCAGAAGATGCCTTTTTAGCCAGGTTCTCTTGAAGGATCTCACCTAAACCTTTGGGCAGTTCATCTGCCCCGGAATGAAGAAATTTATTCAACTGCTGTTTTGAGTCACCATGCTGATTTTTATCCACACTGGGTATCTGCACAGCGTTATCATTTTCACTTTTTTCTGAAGGCTTTTGTTCCTTGTTTGACGGAGGATGAGAAGCTGTTTTTCCTGTCGCTTCGTTTTCAATAAATGAAACGATCTTTTTGGCGTAGAAAATACTATCATCCGTTGTTACGCATTTTGACTGTACTTCCTGAAGGGCAGATTTTATCTTTCTGGATAAGCCAGGATATCGATTTTCAACGATGGCCTCCACTTGATCCCGTGCGTCAGACAAATCAGGCACCTGCCACGATCTTACCATAAGCAGTATCCAGTTTGGGATCATCTGTGCCGCAGACCTTTGATTATCGATTGTGGCATCGTAGAAAATATGCCGGATCAACCAGTGAAAATTGATTTTGCATCCTGAGAAGATAGAGGATAGTTTCTCTTCTACCCGCCAGTCTTCAATGCAATTCCATATACACATCTCAAGTGGCGTGAGTTTCGCATTTTCAACCGCATCGAAATCTGTTTCCCGGATATGTGCGGATTCATGATCAATATAGCCTCTGGCAAGACTGATAAGAGTTTCATCACTTTCCATGGGAAGGCCGGGTAAATTGATGGTACTCCCATCTGTAAATGCTTCCGAACCACCGATGTTAACTTTCACTCCGTATTTGTTGCCAAGCACAGCCGCCACCAGTGGCAGCGACTGCATAATCAGTTTATTTTTCATAAGTCTGTTCCTTTACCAAAGACCAAGGCTGTCAATGGGTTGCTGTTGGTATAAATTGCTAATTGAAACCGCTTCTGACAGATCTATGACGTCAGCAGGGATGGGACAAATTGCGCTATCATTCTGGATAAGGCCCTGCAGGATAGCTTCAGGCGTCTTGCCTTTGATGATACTTTTTCCATAGTCAACCAGGGACTCAGGATCACGTAAAAGCGCCAACACCCCCTGGAGAATGAGCAGGTCTGCGCCCTCAATAAATCCTTTTCTGGGAATATGGTCAAACGCTGTTCTCAGCAAACTGGCGATAGGAGCAGCGCAAGGCTCAACAAAACTCAAGCCGTTCAGCTTTTCATAGATTGACCGTAACGGGGAAATCGCCTTGTGTGATACTTTGTCTTTGCCTGAATAGCATTTACGCCATGTGTCCTCTGCAGTTTTGGCAACTTCGCCGTAAAGGGTGTTTCCCAGTTTTGAAACCTCATCCTTTAAACCATCGTGAATGAATTTGCCTTTGGGTGGGACTATCTGGAAGAGCTGCCATTTAAACCCCATCCGACTGCTAACATAACCGGCGTCCACTACAGAATTTTTGATAATGCTTTTCCATTCAGGATGATGGTTTATCCATGCTTCTATACTCTGGTCATAGTTGGCCAGAAACTTTTGTTTGGCTTTCATGAATTCATCGTGAGTGCTCTTCAGCTCCTTTATCACCTCATCAGCACAGCTTTCAGGTATTCCCCAGCCACCCAAGAACCTGATACCGATGCGATCCAACATGTTAACCGCACGAGATTTAAGAGTCCCAAAGACACGCAGATCTTCAGGATTACAGATTTTCTTGCTTCCCAGAGATGCCAGTTCTTCTGGTGGAAGTCTTGCACCTCCAAAATCAGAAGGGGATAATTTCTTTCTGGCTGACCAGATACTCACATCCAAGTTCAGCACCATCAGGTGCTTGAATACTTTTGCGTCTGTTGTTGTGTCCATATATTCTCCTTTCTAACGGGATCAAAGATCCCGTCTAATGTTGTTTTGAATTTTCTGTGATATTAATTTTAAACGTCTGTTACAGGAAAGATTCGTTGTGCAAGCTCATGCAGAAACGATCTGGTTCCCTTTGTCGCACGATATCCAAGGGCACGGTCAAGAGCGTATGTAACCGGCTGAATGCCTTGGTTCGCTAATGGCTGAAATCGTGCAGTCAGGTCAGCCCAACGGATCAGGGTGCGCGTTGAAAATGTTACCTCTATGGTGTCGTTAAAGTCGGTGCTTTCACCCATGAACAGATTCCGTACCTCATTGGCGAACTCAATCATTTTTTTCCTGAGATCTTCGGGTAAGCCCTTTGCTTTGATTGATAACAGTTTTTCTTCAGCCTCCGGAGTTGGATAGTTGACTTCACAAAGCCAGAACCGGTCCATGAACGCAAGATTCTGGCGAAGTGTACCCTGATAAAGGCCAGTTTCATCAGACCCGCCATTGGTGTTGGCTGTGGCTGCAAACCGGAACAATGGATGAGGCATAATAATTTCACTTCCATTTTCGGGAATACATAAAGGTTCCCCGTCCAGAACTCCATTAAGGCCAGCAGCCGTTGTTGGATCAAGAAGATCTATCTCATCCAGCAAGAATAAACCGCCATATTTCATGGCAAGCGACAGTGGGCCATACTGAAAAAGCATATTGCCGTTGTCTACGGTCAAGTGTCCTACCATGTCAGCAAATTCTAACCGGCTGTGCCCTGTAAGTGAAAACACAGGGTAATTGAGTTTAGCCGCAAGCTGTTTGATGAGACTTGTTTTGCCGCTGCCTGCTGGACCAAACAGATAAAAAGGATCTGATCTATTCATAAACCATACGATCACATCGCGGCTGGATAGATGATAAATGTATTCCGGGTTGATCTCAGGCGTATAAGAATTCGGGGTTGCATACCCTTTGATCTTTTTTCCTGAAGCGGTACCGCTAAAGATAAGACCTGCATCCAGGTCCTTGGGCTTTAATTTTTCAAGTTCTAAAACTGTGGTTGTCATGGCATTCTCCTTAAAGTTAAAATAAAAAGGCCCATTCTCCCGCGAAAGAAGATGGGCCTTATCAAAATGGTTTTTAATTTTTTACGCTGCTGAAATCCGCTTTTTATTTATTTTATTGATATACAGCCGTTCATATGGGGAGCTTGTTTTCTGGCATTGTTCAAGCACATCATCCACCGATATTCCGTCATGGATATGAGCGGCCATATTGTCTTGAAGCTTATCCCGGTCAAGAGATTTCCTGCCTGGCATCGTTGATACTTTGAACCGGTATCCGGATGTTTTGAGCCAGCCGATTTTGTTACCATTGATCAAACGATATGTGTTTTTGATTCGCTGCTCAATGACGTCTCGCTTTTTCTGAATAACTGATTCCTGTTCCTTCAGATCTGCCAGTTTTTCAAGTTCAGCCTCAAAAGATGGATCATGTTCCAGGATATCCTGGTCTTTAAATTTAGGGCAGTCTTGGTTGACGTTGCAAAAATCACATAACGGATGAAAGCCGGAACAATATTGGACATCGTCCAGAGAAATATTACCGGAAAGTATTTCTTCTTTCTCATTCCAGATGCGCTCTGCAATTTGAAGACAGGTGTTAAGCATGATATTGTCAGGAAAATACGGACCGAACGGTTTTATCTGGGTCATAGAAATGGAGAGAACCCAGGCTTCGATATCAACATTTTCCGGTGTGTCCGGCAGGCTAACTCCAAACAACTGAGCAGCAGCTTCCGGGAATGTTACGTCATTAAATTCGATTTGATTATGCTCTGCCGTCACACTGAAGCAGGGTTTTTGCCAGCATTCTTTCAATAAACCTATTTGGCCATACATTTGGGCTTCATAGGATGCGTACAAATGGTCCGGGATCAACTCGTTGCTTTTCAGCTCTATTACCCGCACAGTTGGTTTACCGCCACCCCACACAATCGTAAAATCCAGATGAGCTTTTATAGGGATACCGTTATATTCAATACAGATCTCAAGTTGGGGGATAAGCTTTACACCCGTTGCCATAATCGCATTCTGCAACCCGTATTCTTGCCAATGGCCTCGTTGCAGAATGATTTGTTTTTCAAGTACGGATCTTAATTCTCCGGCGCTCAACCCGGGGACATCCTTATCATGAAGATGCTCGATTAAACCGGCTTTGCCTGCAACGGCTGCACGTAAACATTCCATACCTTTTCCAATATCCGAAAGACCAATATACTGACTTCTGTCTCCGAGCTGCAAAGCTGTTGTTTCATGGGAGTATTTTAATATCCCGGCGGTCAAAAATCGAAGCAAGCCGTCCTTTTTATTGTCAAGCTGCATTGGCATACCTCCACCATATCTTTTTATCACCGTCCCATCTAAAACCTGCTGTCTTTAAGAATTCTTTCTTGGAATGAGTATTTCCCGTGGCAAGGATACAAGTTTTGCCATCATTGGCTGCTTGTTTTCTGTAATTGACGCCATCCAATTTAGGCAAACCATCTGCCCCTGTATCACTGTATTGGGGTTGCTGTTTTTGGCTTTTAGCAGGAATTTTATTCCCGGTTTTTACAGGGTTTATTTCATGGTTTTGAGTTTCTTGTTTTGGTGTAGCGGATTCTGCATCATCGTCTTCTGTGATAATGCCAAGTAAGGCTGACAGACTGTAACGTCTAGCATAGGTCATGGCAGATCCGTACCCCTGAGGATCATTTTTAGGCAGGGGCATTTCAATCAACGATGATTGCCACTGGCCGGTTGCCGCATGAATAATTTTGGTGACCAAACCAAGGTGACCTTTTTCAACAGACACTGCGTATTGGGTCATCCAGATGCCATGCTCTAATAATGCTGTCCGGCATACTTCCATGACAGATTTTAAAGATGCATAACTGCTATTGGTTAAATCATTAACACTATCTTTTAGTACAGGTGTCAGTGTTTGTTGTACTTGTATCATGACCTTGGCTAACTCTGTGATTTTGTCTGAACATAGGGTGATTTCCATCGGTAACCTCCTTTTTGAATAACAAAACCCCTGTCCGCCAAATGGCAGGGACAGGGGTTGTAAAAGTGTTTTTTAAATGATTAAAGACCTTGTTTCAGGTGGGTAATATATATCTGAAAATATTTGAAAATCACATTTTCATGATTCAATGATGGGATTTTAATAATTCAGCGAAAATTTTGTTCAAAGTGGAACGTATTTGAATTTTTAAAGGTATGGATACAGCATATTTTCGGGAGAAGTTGGCTTCATGATATTAAAGACTTTCAACGCGTTTGCCAGCATATTGCCTTTTGAAGACTCTTTAATCTTTGAAGCAAGATCCCCGGATTTTAAATTTTCCCAAAAGATTGTGTCGTCAATTAAGACAGAACTCTTTTTATTTTTTTCATCAATATCCTCCTAAAATGCACAAAGCTCTCTTGAGACATCTCAGGAGAGCTTTAATGTTTTTGTAAATATGGGCCTGTTACAGAAGAAATGGAATTTTATACTGCTTTCAGCGCATATCCTGGTTTTTTGAATGGATTTTCAGGAAAATTAACTTCTACCCACAGTTTTTTCCATTGTCTGGGGCTGAAAAAGATTGTGGAGAAATCAAATTGTTCGTCACCGTCTTCATTTAGTTCTCCACCAGGATTTTTATCAATACAGAAAGCGATTCTATTATAAACAGGGAGCATCACCTCATCATAATGTTTCCCATAACTCTCCAGGAACAATTCGCCATTTTTCCAATTTACAATGTCGAATACATCCTCAAGATCTTCCTTGATCAATTCAAAGGAATCTTCTGAAATCCCTTTTATAACACCGCTGATAGAACTATTATACCCCATATTCATCCTCCTATTTTTAAAAATGGTCAGGGGGTCATTCACCAAAAGACCTCCCGTTGATATTAAATTTAATGATCCTTCGAATTTCTTTTTGTTTCTGAATTAAAAGCACAAACCAGGCAAAAGGATTTATCTTTGCAGGCGTCACAAATCCTGCTCTTGTCTAAAATAGTTTCGAGATGGTCAAATATACTTTCCAGGGTTTTTGTCATGGGTATCTGGCACCCCCATGGCTATTCTGATGCCGGTTCCAACCACCGTGACGATAAAGCCGATTGCCCCACCAAAAGCGGTTCCTACTTTCTGGCTTGTATTGCCCAGAACAACAAAATCCGCGCTTTTGGATTCTGGGCAAATAGGTTTTTCAGACATTTTTTCTCCTATGAATTATTTTGTTAAAATATGATTTTGAAGGTGCCAGACATACCGGACCCGAATGAAATTGAAAAGATGGGGACCGCTAGGGGTATTGCTCCTACCGAGAATGATACTATGAACTATGCAGCGACATTTGCGATTTTGTCTATTATAGTGATATAGAGCCGTTCAAAGCCCTTGCCGGTATTTTCCGATTGTTTAATGATGGAGCAGACAGCCGTCTCATCAATATTGACCGCAAGCTCTATTACCAGAAAATAGATTTTTTTGATCCTTTCTCGATAATTTATGGATTCGTCCAGATCCTTAAAATTGTCTTTCTGTCTGGCCAACTCTTTAAGATCCCGATCACATCCGGTATCGGGTTTGGTCAGCATATCTGTTTTGCCGACAACGGCAGACAGGATACATTCCATGCCTTTCCCGATATACGACATACCCACATATAGGCTTCGATCTCCAAGCTGTCTTGCGGTGTTATCTTGTGAATAGGAGATCAGGCCCTTGGTTAGTAGTGCCATAATGTCTCATAGTTATCCTCCTTCCTAAATGGCACAACCCCTGTCCGCCAAATGGCAGGGACAGAGGCTGTAAAAGTGTTTTTAAAATGATTAAAGACTTTCAGATTTTGTTGGATCAATCCCCTATCGGTGATTTACTGGAATCAATTCAAAATTCCTTTTCAATTTCGACATAATACCCCTGAACTCTGCGTTGCCGTATCACTTCAGGTTTGTCATGTTCCGAGCAGTTGTCTCTGCTCCAGCCTGGGCGGACTGAGGTGCCCTCACCTTGTGCCCATTTCTTCAGTGGTCAGTTTGATCCTGAAAACAAAGGTCCCCTCCTGATCCGGGTGCCTTAGTCCGGGGGATTCGTTTCACTGCTTTGATTCTCCAGTTGGGTGAATCATTCTACTTTGGTAATCTGGCCTTTTTTTTTGATATTAGCCAGGTGACAAAATTATTACCATTCTATTTTTCCAACAATGAAAATCTCCTCACATTCAGGGCAGCAGAGTTCATCTCCAAGATGTTCACAACCAAATGGATTCTTTAAAATCCGTTGGTATATACGTTCCTCATCCGTAAATTTATTGATGCATAGCAAGTCAATAGGACATTCACACGCTGGGCATTCTATGTTTACGGACATATTCAAAGTGCCATTTACTGTTTTCATAAAAAAACTCCTTTCTTCATTAATTTCCACAAGTATTTAATCATTGGCTTCGATCTCTAAGCGGGCGTGGGGGTTTGCCTTTAGACCTTGTTTCAGATTGGTAATATATATCTGAAAATATTTGAAAATCACATTTTCATCATTCAATGGATGGAATTTTTTTACAAAATATTTTGGCTGAATTTCAAGCCCCGGACTTTTATTAATAGTCCGGGGTTTTGAATCCAGCCTTTGGGGGATTTCGATTTTGACATAGTCCACAGTGAAAATATGAAGATATAAGATTAAGATTTTATTGATTATACTGAAGCAGACAACCTGTCCAACGAATATCTTTAGTTTTACGCTCGAATCGATTTGGCGACTTCAAGCAGTTTTTCAAGTTGCATAGGGGTAAAGGCGGCATCTTTAATGAACCTTAAAAGCTCCATAGCCTCGGGCTGATCATTTAAAAAATCTGAGACCTCTGGATCTGTTGAAGATGATAAGCGGAATAGAACATCTGGATCAGTTGCCAATTCTTTCGCAAGAGCTTTTATGACCTCTGGCTTTGGCGGCTTCTCCTTGGCACGCTCTATTCGGCTGAGATATGTGGGAGAAATACCGATTTTCCCTGCAGTTTCACGTAAGCCGAGATCTTGGGCAACCCGCAGTTCCCTGATTGTGTCACCGAAATTTTTCACTCAAGCTCTCCTGGTTTCAGCAGTTTTTCATTTGTTTCTTGAATATACATCTGTGTTTAGTGTTTTGCAACACTAAATTTTTCTGGTAAATTTTAGAATTTTATATAATCTATTGTGGTTGATTTTAGCCCGGATTCCGTTTATGTTACATAAAACTATGTGCCATTGTGCCCCGAGCCAATCGAACACCTTGAGGAGAGGTGATATGCAAAACGACGAAGTGTTAAAGATAAAGGATGTAGCCGCATTGCTCAAAATTGGAGAGAAAACCGTTTACTCGATGACTCAGTCTCGAGAATTGCCTGGATTCAAGGTCCGAGGTCAGTGGCGGTTCTCCAAAAAAGACATTGATAGGTGGATCGAAAAACAGAAAACAAGCTCTCAAAATTTGGGAGGCCACCAATGAAAAAAGTTAACAACTCCCGTCAGTGGAGACTTAAAAATGAATAAAATAATCAAACAGTCAGTAAAAACTATCGCCGCTGGATATCTGCTGGATTATATATCCGGAGAACAGATCAAAGAAACAAAAAAAGAGATGGTTCGCCAGCGAATAGTCCGGGCATTGATTCATGAGTATGGTTTCTCGCCGGATGATATGGCAATGGACTTTCAGGTTGCCGTCCATAAAAAAGCCGACGTCGCAATTTTTCATCATGGCAAGAACCATGAAATTGAAAATATCAGCAGGATTGTGTTGTGCCGACAAGAGCCAAAGATAGGAAAAGCAGCCGTTCGCATCCGTGACTTTGAGCAAGCAGCTACTGATCTGGAAGCACTTGAAGAATTGATGCAAACTGTTGAGTCTTGTCAGTATGGCCTTTGGACCAATGGACTTGAATTTTTCTTTCTTGAAAAAGAACTGAAGCGATTCGAAACCAAATGTAACCCGATTGGTGATTGGCCCATGGCCGAAGAATCCATGAGGACAAGAGATGTTGTCTCGGATGCACACACCCGAATTGCTGACAATGACATGCTGAAAATAACTTTCCGCCGTTGTCATAATTTTATCCACGGTAACGAGGGAATGCCCAAAGATGCCGCTTTCTGGCAATTCCTTTATTTGATTTTCTGCAAAATGCACGATGAGACCTTTAAGCTTGGTGAACGTCGTTTCTGGGCCGGACCCAAGGAACAGTTTGACAATGCCGGGCGCAAAGAGATCCGCAAACGAATTGAGCCTCTATTTAATGAAGTCAAAATCAAATTCAAAAACATTTTCAGAGGTAATGAAGAGATATCCCTTTCTGATCGGGCATTGGCATTTATGGTTTCGGAACTTGCCAAGTATGATTTTACCCGAACCGATGTCGATGCCAAAGGGGTCGCCTATCAGGAAATAGTAGGCACAAACTTGCGCGGCGACAGAGGTCAGTATTTCACGCCCAGAGGCGTTGTAAAACTGGTGGTTGAAATGCTGGCCCCAAAGGAAAGCGAGCGCGTACTGGACCCGGCCTGTGGAACGGGCGGGTTTCTTGTGGCAAATATCGGGCATATGTTGAAAAAATTCAGGACAGAAGCAGGTACCTCTGCTGGAAATGAAAACACCACCGAATTCCTGGATATCCATGACCGCCTGAAAGAGTATGCTGGCTCGATGGTCTTTGGTTCCGATTTCGACCAGTTCCTTGTGAGAGCGTCGCAAATGAACATGGTGATGGCCGGCGATGGCCGGGGCCATTTATACCACATGAACTCGCTTGAGTACCCCAACGGTCATCTTCAGGACAAGGATGCACTAAAAGATATCCCGTTCGGTAGTATTGACGTTATCATGACCAATCCGCCATTTGGATCAGATATCCCCATTACCGACAAAAACATTCTAAAACATTATGAACTTGCCCATAACTGGGAGTCGGATGGTGAAGGCGGGTTCAGGAACACCGGAGTGCCCAAAAACAGTGTATCCCCGGAAATCCTTTTTATCGAACGGTGTCTCAAATGGCTGAAACCCGGCACCGGAAGAATGGGAATTGTCCTTCCTGACGGTGTTTTGGGTAACCCAGCGGCAGAATATATCCGCTGGTGGATCATGCGGGAATCACAGGTTCTGGCATCTGTGGATCTTCCGGTAGAAGCCTTTATTGCAGAAGCCAATGTGAACATCCTTACCAGCCTTCTTTTTCTCCGCAAAAAAAGCGAGCAGGAAAAACATGCAGAAGCAATGAGCGGCATGGAAGAATATCCGGTTTTTATGGCTGTCGCCGACAAAGTCGGTTTTGACCGCCGTGGCAATAAGCTTTACAAGCGCACCCCAGATGGTGAAGAGATCGTGATGGCAAAAGAACACACAGAAAAACTTCGCATAGGGGGGCATATTGTTGAACGTAATCTTGTGCGGAACGAAAAAATTGAAGATAATGACCTTCCGGTCATTGCAGAAGAATATCGAAAATTCTGCCGTGAGCAATGGGGGGATACCGCATGATTACGCGAATTGAAGCCACAAATTACCGTTGTCTGGAAAAAGCAGATGTTGATTTATCGGAATATATTGTACTTGTAGGGTCCAATGGGGCCGGCAAAACCACGCTACTCGATATTCCAGACCTGATATCTGAATGCTTACAAAGCCCTTCGGTTGGACAGGCATTTACGTTATCACATAAAGGCCGCCCTCCTCGTTGTTTTTTCCTTGAAGGTCTTTTGTTTCAAGGTCATGGGACCCATTTTTCCATAGCGATAGAAGCAAGACTTCCTGAACATGTGATTGAAGCATTGGTTCCTGCATTATCATCGGCGGATCAGCAAAATTCTGATAAATGGTGGCGTTTTATCCGTTATGAAATTCGTTTTGAGATATTTAACAAAAGAGAACTCACTATCAGCGATGAGCACCTGTTTCTTTTTTCCGAAAAAGATGCTCCTGAAAGAGGTGGAATTCGGATTTTCGGCGAGTATCCCCAGAAATCATGGAGAACGATAATAAAAAGGACTCCAGGTGAAAAAAGCAGTATCCGTGTAGAGACACAGAAAAATGCCAAGAGTAAGACCTTATCGATCACCCAATCGATTCTGGCGCTCCCAAAGGTAAAATTTGAAAGTGCTGATGACTTTCCTGCAGCATCATGGTTTTATGACCTGCTTTGTGAAAAGAGTGTTTTCTATCGGCCGGATCTGTACTCCTTGCAAACGGCCAGCCCCCCTGGCTTATCGGAGAGGATTATACCGAATGCTGCCAACCTTCCATGGCTTGCCCTGACTCTGCAAAAAAACGAGTCAAGATATCGGCTCTGGATAGATCATGTGAAGACCGCACTGCCACAAGTGGAAAACATCTTCGTTAAAGAACGAGAAGAGGATCATCATGCCTATTTTATTGTTTTATATCAGGGAGGTTATGAAGTGACCTCTTCCGGATTATCAGAGGGGACGCTCCGGATTTTGGCATTAACCATTATTCCATATCTGGACAATCTCCCGTCTCTGATTATCACAGAAGAGCCGGAAAGTGGGATTCATCCCCGTGCCATAGAATCTGTTCTTCAATCCCTTTCATCAGTCTATGGCTCGCAAGTTCTGGTAAGCTCCCAGTCCCCTGTCGTGTTGGCCCAGAGCGAACTTGATAAAATCCTGTGCGCTCGCCTGTCTGACAACGGTGCAGCATCAATAGTTAAAGGAATTGATCATCCCCAGTTGAAAGAATGGCGGGGCCAGATTGATTTAGGAGCCCTTTTTGCTGCGGGGGTTCTGGGATGAGAGACTGTGTTTTTCTTTTAGCTGATACCAACATGAAGGCGGTTTTCGAAGGATTTCTGGACAGAGAAAGGTTTCATCTGAGTCTTCAATGCGGCAATTTTGAGTTTACCTCCAAACAGGACCTGGTTGTTGCCTCCGGTGACAATGATCCGGGACTCTATACCCGTGGCCATGAATTATTAAAGCCCTATGTAGCCACTCATAATCACGCAGTTATTGTGTTGGATGCACAATGGGATGGATCTCCCGGACCTGAAGCAATTACAGAACATATCACAACCAATCTGTTGCGATCTGGATGGAAACAAACAAACTGTAAAGTCATCGTTATTGACCCTGAGCTGGAAAACTGGATCTGGCAGAAAAGTGATCATGTGGCAAAGGCACTGGGCCTTGAATCTTCATCTGAATTCAGCAGTGTAGTAGATGCTGATGTGTGGCCGGATGGACAGGCAAAACCAGATCAGCCAAAGGAGACCCTTGAAGCGGTTCTCAAATCCAGGCGCATTCCTCGCTCCTCTTCCATTTATAAAAAAATCACCTGCAAAGTGTCGATAAGCAGGTGTCAGGATGCATCCTTTTTACTTTTAAAATCCACATTTCAAAGCTGGTTCCCTATGGAGAATGGACATTAACTATGAAAATATTCCCTCTTTTCACAGATAATCTTAAAGAATTCATGAAAAATGGTGGGGTGCCAGCATGAGGATTAAAACAATATCAAGCTGTTTGATAGAAAAGGAAGACTGTAGGTTGTCTGCGAAACCATATTTTTCTGGAGGAATTGAGGCACGAATTGCGATAGAAAGACTTCAATGTGAAAATCTTGTCGATCTGGTGCAAAATCACAAAAAAGGAATTTTTAATGGTCCAAGATTCAGGAGAATATTTGTTGATGATCCTGCGTATGGAATCCCTTTGCTAAGTGGTTCAGAAATGCTGCAAAACGATTTGTCATATGCTCCTTTAATTGCTGTTAAACAAGCAAATTCGATGCCTGAAATGATATTAAAAAAGGGAATAACCTTGATCTCATCATATGGTTCTGTGGGGCGTTGTGTTTATACGAGACCCGATATGGTTGGGATGGTTGGTTCCGATAATGTTTTAAAGGTGTTAACTGATCCTGAAATAATACCTCAAGGTTATCTTTACTCGTTTATTTCGAGCCAATATGGAATCCCCCAGGTTCTTCATGGTGAGGGCGGTGCTGTTGTTACTTATTTGGACCCTTCAAGAGTTTATCATTTAAAAGTCCCGCGCCTTGATAGAATTGAAGATTATGCGCATGAGTTGGTTCAAAAGGCGGCTGATATGCGTGTTGAAGCAACCAACCTATTAAAATTAGCTGGCAGCAGGGTAAATCGGGTTTTCGCATTTCCCGAAAAACTTGCGTTCTCTCATCGGAATTTTTCCTGTGCAGTTACATCATCCAGGAATATTTTATCTCGTATGGAGGCGACCTACCATGATGGCATTGCTCAGGAAAGTGATCGTCTTTTAGATGCCATTCCTAAAAAAAACCATCTCATTGGCCTTGGTGTGTCTTTTGGTGAAACAGGACGGTTGAAACAGGTATTTGTCGAAAAAGAATATGGAGAACCTTTTGTAACCAGTGGTGAAATTTTCAGGCAGGTATATGCACCTTCGAGATTCCTATCAAAAAGTCTATTACCAGACGACAATAGCTGGGCGACACAAGAAGGTGATCTGCTGTTGGCACGTAGCGGTCAAGTTGGCGGCATTATAGGCAGAGGGGTTTGGGCTGACAGTCGTTTTAAAAATGCTTGCGTTTCCGTTGATGTTATCAGGATAAGTGCACAGAACGCATCAATTCTACCCGGTTATTTGTATGCATATCTATTTCTAACCGATGTAGGTTATCGTCAACTTATTAGGACTGCAGCGGGTAGTTCGATTCCACACCTTTCTGTTTCAGATGTTCAGGACCTTCTTATTCCTCGTAGTGATGATGCATTTGAACAAGAGATTAACGATATGGTTTGGAAAGCTGGCAGAGACAGAGCTGAGGCTCAGCTCCTTGAAGAAGAAGCTCGAAACCTGGTCGAACAAGCCATCAAAAAGGGAGGCCCTAATGGCTAAAGTGGTTGGGGAGATCAGTGGAATCCCGGCAAACGAAGCCGAACGAAAAGCCATTGGTTTGCTGCGTGATCGGTTGCCTGACAGCTGGATACTGTTTCATAACTTTGAACTCCGACAGGGGGCGGAAGTATTTGAAATCGATCTGGCAGTGATGTCGCCTCATGCCGTCTATATAGTGGATATTAAGGGGACACATGGACTGATCGATGTATATGGCTCCAAATGGTATCCTGACGGCAGGCAGCCCTTCCACTCTCCGCTGGCAAAGCTCCGTAATCACGCAAAAATTATGGCCACTATTATCCGTGAAAGCAACCCCGGATTGATTGAACTTCGCAAAGCACATGTACAGGCGGTGGTAGTTTTGACGGCTGATGACGCCAGTCTGAATGATCCGGCGGGCATTGATTCACCGGATGTAACAGACCTGAAGCACTGTATCAATTACCTGTCCGATAAGAAGCGGATTCCGGATCACCGGCTCGATAATATTCAACGTCACCATGCCCAAATTTTCAAGGCGATCACCGGCAAGGCAAAGCCCAGAAGTTCGGCCCTTGTCTTCAGAGACTGGCAGGTGGAAGAAAAACTTGGCGGTGACGACCATTATACTGAATACCGCGCAAAACACTCCCTGTTGGGTAAAACCGGTGGCAGAGCCCGCCTGAGGGTGTATAAGGCTGATCCATATAAGCATGAAGATGCCCGGAAAGAAGAGTTCAAAAAAATCAGCAATGCCTACCGGGCGGTGGCTCATATGCCGACCCATGCCAACATCCTTGCGGTCAAAGATCTCTTTGTTTCGGATGAAGAAGACCACGTCGTTCTGGTAACGGAGGATCTGCCTGGCCAGGCGCTCAGGCAGCATATCAAGAAAAATACCCTGGCTCTGACTTTTGACCAGAAGCTGGAGATTATGCGCAATGTGCTATCCGCCCTGGATCACGCCCATAAACATGAGGTGATTCACCGCAATCTGACTCCGGATGCCATTGTCGTAACCAAAGGTGGACAGGCCCGGGTTACAGGGTTTGACTTTGCCCGGGTGGGTAAAAACAGAACAAGCACGATCGCAGACCAGATTATCCGGGATATTGATAGAGATTATCGGGCACCCGAGTTGGTGAAAGACGAGGCGGAATCCTTCACCAAAGAGGCCAGTATTCTTTCCGACCTCTACTCCACTGGTTTAATTTTTTTCGAACTGATCACCGGTGAACAGGCCTTTGAAAACATTGACCAGATGATGGAAGCTGACGGTAAGTTTCCCATACCTCCATCTGGATTAAAGACGGATTTACCCAAAGGCTTTGATGCCTGGTTGCAAAAATTTTGTGAGTTTGATCCTGAAGACCGGCATTCAAGCGCGGCTATAGCCAGAAAGGGCCTGGATGCCATTATCCTTCCCGAAGCCAAAGACGAGTCAGATGAGGATGTTTCCAGTGATTTATTACCAGTGGTTCCTGAGGATCTGACCTCCTTGCAGAGAGATGATGTGTTGGCAGATCGGTTTCGTGTGCAGGAAAAACTGGGAAGTGGGGGATTCGGAGTTGTTTACAAAGTGTTTGACTCTTTTGGCGATGTGGTTCGGGTCATTAAAATGATCACCCGTGACCGCCGCAGCGTTTACGAGCGTTTGCGACGTGAATACAAGACCCTGACCCAGCTTCCCGAACATCCACATGTCGTAAAGGTTGTGTGGGCTGACCGTTTCAATGATAAAAACCAGACCCCATACATTGTATTTGAATATATTGAAGGGCTTGATGTATCAGACCTGATCGATGCCGAGGCACTGTCGATCAATGATGCTGCCCAGATCATTATGCAGTCGGCAAAGGGCTTGGATCATCTGCATAAAAATGGCGTTTATCATCAGGATATGAAACCATCGAACCTGTTGTGGACCGACAAAGGGGTTCGAATCATCGACTTCAATGTGGCGGTTGCGGCAACCGATGAAATGCAAGGTGGCGGAGGCACAAGAAGGTACCTGCCTCCTGACTATGACATTTCAGGTGAACCTTCGGCGGAAGATCGAATCGATCGAGATCTGTATGCCCTTGGCGTTACCTTTTATGAGTGCTTGACCGCTGGAACGTACCCTTTTGAAGAAATGACACCGCCACCCAAAAAAAAGCCCCGAGATATCAAGCAATTTAAAGGGTGTTCAGATCTGAGTTCAGGACTGGTAAAGGTTCTCTACAAACTCATCGCTCCAGAAAGAAAGAACCGTTACCAGAAGCCACTTGAAATGCTGGCCGATCTGGAAGCTCTAAACGGACAATACCGCTCCCTGATGACAACCGGCGAGTTGACTGCAACACCGAAAGCCATTTCCAAACTGGGCTTTGAGACCGACCGCTCCAATTTCAACCCTTACGTCAGCCATCTTCTGACGCTTTACAGCCAGAGCCAGATATCCAATGCCGGGACAAGAGGACTGGATGAGATCGGTAAAGCAACCTATGTTTCCACCTATCTGGATGAAAAGCTGAAGCCAGCTCTGCTTCGAGGGGACTTTCGGCTGGTCGTTATCAGTGGTAATGCCGGAGATGGAAAGACAGCTTTTATCCAGCAGTTTGAGAACGAAGCGGAACGTGTTGGCGCAAAATTCCAACGCCAAGCGAACGGAGCAGTGTTTCAGCTGAAAGGGCATACCTTCCAGAGCAATTATGATGGCAGTCAAGATGAAGGCGATGATCAAAACGATGCTGTATTGCTGAAATTTTTCAGTCCATTCAAAGGGAGTAATCCTGACACCTGGCCAACCAACCAGACAAAAATCATTGCGATAAATGAAGGGCGTCTTGTAGATTTCTTTTTAGAACATGTAAAAGATTTCACCAAGCTGGCCGCCATGGTTCACCAGGGGCTGTCAGGCAAACAACCGGAATCTGGCGTTTCGGTCATCAACCTGAACCTTCGTTCCGTTGTTTCTGAGGCGGGAGATGGCAAAGGCTCTATCCTGAAACGTTTGATTAACAGAATGACTCTTCCGGAATACTGGTCCGTTTGTGAAGCGTGCGACTTGAAAAATAAGTGCTATGCCTACCATAATGCCACCACGTTTCAAGCTTCTACGGCTGGCCCAAAAATCACTGATAGGCTGGAAAAGCTCTACACGATTACACATCTGCGCGGCAGACTGCATATCACCATGCGGGACCTGCGCTCTGCCTTGGCATTCATGTTAGTTGGTACCGAAGACTGCGATGGGATTCACAATCTCTATCAAAACGGTGGAGAAAAAAGCTGGAACCGTATTCTCAGCAGATTTTACTTCAATTCGTGGATAGCTGGCTACCGGGAAAATACCGACCGTCTTATCAAGCTGCTACAGGAAATCGATGTTGCCCAGGTCAGCAATCCTGCTTTGGACCGGGAGCTGGGATTTCTAAGCCCTGATCATAAGAAGATGTCCCGATTCAACTTCGGACTTCGACCAACATATGATGAAGATCTCCTGAATCTTTTGTTCAAAAACCTTCCACGGGATTTTTCACCCAAGAGACGGAATCATCACATCTCAAAGCATCAGAGCTACCTGAGTCAAATGCGGCGAAAGCATTTCTTTGAGTGCCGAGATGAAGAACAGTGGAAAGCTATGCTGCCCTACAAAACGCTTGATCAGTTTGTAGACACCATACATAGAGAGAATGGCAGTGGCGATTCAATCAAGCGGATACTCATGGCCATTAATCGTGGCGAAGGACTGAGTAACCCGGATAGGCTTGGATTTCAACTGGCTCTGCGAGTTCGAAAGGTCGAAAAAGGCACGATTCGAAGCTATCGGCTTTTTGACGGAAATCGGTTCACGTTCCAATTTCAGGCCCATGTCATTGACCATCCATTTCTTGAGACTTTTCCGCAGAACATTAACCTGCATTATGATTCTGGAGATGGACACACCGCCAACCTGACCATTCATCTTGATGTGTATGAGATGCTCATGAGGCTCAATGATGGGTATCGTCCAAGCGTAGAGGAAGAGGAAGGGTTTTATCTCAGCTTGTCTGTATTTAAAAATGTGCTCTCTTCTGCGCCATATAATGAGGTGCTTCTTACTGAAACTGGACGACGATTCTACGAAATTGAACGGAAAGAAGATGGAACACTATCCATGTGTGTGATGGAAGAAGGAGAAAAATACCATGTCGATTAAAGGTAGAGATAAAGAGTTTCGCTGTACCAAGGTCTCCTTCCTTGAATTCAAACATATGGACATGGACCGTTTACTGACAATGTTGTTTCCACGGCTGAAATTCGATGGGCATGGAAATCGGTTGTTACGTCGTAAACTTCTCACTATTAAAGATTTCAGAGATGAATTTATTGACAAAAAAGATTGGTTTGAAGGGTTTCAGGACCATCCGGATATCGTCTACAAATGGTTAGAGACGGATCTGCTTGATTTGGTGAATAGAGGGAAAGACGGCCAAGCTGTGGCCGCCCCCAGACCGCTGCACGGCAACACCTATAAATTCCGAAATACAAAATTTGCCCGAGATTTCAGTGGTTCAGAGCAAGTTTACTGGATGCTCTATTATGCACGACATGGAAAAGGCCAGGCTGTTCGAGATGCTTTGAAGCGTTTCTTTTTTCATGGGTATGATTTTCTGACAGACAAATATGATCAGAATGCTGTTCTGGATGTTGAGACTCAGGCTTTATTACGATTGGATCATCAGGTGGAAAGAGACACCAAGGATTCAAGAGATCCGGATCGGCAACCGCCTGTCTGTATTGGTCGCACAGATATCTTTGCTGACGATATCCTACGGCTGCTGGCTTATGAAAACCATATTCCACGCTCCGTTTTGGTTGAATATCTGAAAACGTTGATTGCTTTTCACTTATCGCTCTATCACATGGAACTACTGGAATTGATCCCCGGATTTGTGAAGCATGAAGGATGTAACGCCCAATGTGACCGGCAGACCTGCCCCATAAAAGAAAACTTGAAAGAATGCCCTTATCGTCATTTCTTTGTCACAGACATGGGGTCTCCTGATAATGCTCATTTGACAGCCATGGCTGAACAATCAGCAGAAAAGGTATACCGCAAAATCCCCGCTTTTGTTGCGGCAAATTATAAGATAAAAAAGCTGGATGAACTTGCAGAATATTTGCAGAAAACTCACAAACTGTCGCCTTCGCAGGGAAATGAATTTTCATTGAATGAAATCATATCCCTTTCGAGCGGACCGCATGCGGCGGAAAAAGAGGCCTACTTTAAATTCCGATTAACCAAACTGGTGGAAGAAGCGACGGAAAAGAGCGAGATTGTAGACCCGGAAATCCGTTCTGCCGTAAAAATGGATCTGGATGATTTCGATACCTTTATTGAAATTCTGATGGCCTATCGCGGAAAATATCATAGGCAATACATTACTGAATGTTTGGATTCAATTCTCTTAAAAAACAAGGACAATGGTCTGTTAGTTCAACCGACACGAAAGAAACGCCGATTTGTTCTTGGCAGTAAACTGCTTGAATTGCTTTTACAGCTGGCTGTTTTGACCCAGAAGGAGAATGCCTTTGTAACCAGAGAGCTTCAAATAGAAGAGCTTTTGGTGTTTCTGTATGAACGATACGGAATATGCATTGATCGGATTCCAACATCTTCGCAGGGCTCCAGCATTCTCGAAAAACGTGCTTTAAGATTGAATTTAGAGGCGTTCAAACGGCGCCTGCGTGATATTGGATTTTACGAAGACTTGTCTGATGCCTACATAACCCAAAAGATAACACCCAGGTATCAGATTACCCGAGCTGGTCAGAGCAATTCGAATGGGGGACAGGCATGAGTAATACATTTATGGAGTTAACACAGGAAAAAATCAACCATGCTGTTACAGCTCTTCTGTGTCCGAAAATAGGCCAAATTCTTCAAGAAAGAGCTCCGGGGCATTGTATGCGGGTTACTGATCTTGATGACGATGTCATGGAAACTCTTTGTCTGGAGCTGAAAAAACAGTTCCCGAGCGGCAACATCTTTATCTTGAGTCACACACACTCAACCGAAATGACCCACCTGATAACATCCACCAAGCTGGTTGAAATGAGAAATCCTCAAGAGGATGGTGAGTTAAGAAGCCCTTTGCTGGTTTTTATCCCAACATTTCTCAGGACCAGTGCCGAGGATTCTTTTGGTGTAGCAACGTTTGAGGAACTTTCTTTTGTCGATATTTACATAGAAATGATTGAACAACTTTTACAGAGAGTTCCTGTTTCTCTGATTGCATCGGTAAAAGACATCTTTTCAATTCTTCAGGAAGAGCAATGGTTTTTGGCTGATGAGGTCAGCATGGTCCGCTTTTTACTGACAGCCCTTGAGAATGGCATAGATGGCGAGACCATTGGCGCAAGCCTCTATGAGCTATCCCTGGTCCCAGACTTTAAATTATTCGAAGATTCCGCTCATGTTTCCGGCAAAATCCACCGGAACATTGATTCTGTGAGAATTTTGGTAAATTCTCACAAATCACTTCGAGGCAGGGTTGCCGAGCTTGGGCTTCAAGACAAAAAAATGGCTACTACGCTCATCATTTTTTTCGAAAAGCATGATGTTCACGAGCCGGAAAACTGGACACGTCGAATTGCTCTGGAAAAAAACTGGTGGGATGTCTCTTTTGACAAATGGACGTTCGCTGAAGAAATCGAATTGGATAAAATAGATGTCAACGTTAATTCGACAGATCTGCCGGCTATTACTGCTGATGAAACTGATGATACCCTGAGCGGCCTGATAGGACAGCAGGTATTGGCTCCTAATGATCGTAGAAAAATGAACGTGGTTTTTGAGGTCAACCCGCATCCTAAAATGATTAATGGCCTTGATCACTTTACTGTTCAGATTATGTCTCAGGCCGGTGGTCCAGTTGGAAAATCAAAAAAGGTGAAGGCATGGAATCCCAAACGTACACATTGCACGGTGAGCCTTAGCAAGCTGAATAAAATCGATTTTGAAGAAGGCTGGCACTACATAAGGGTTTTGCCCTGGACCGCTCAAGGAGATCTTATCCCCATGAATGATTCAAGGGATGGCGAAGATGCAATTCGATCGTTCCAAAGCGAACCCTTTTATGTTCTGCCCAGTGGCAGCATTGAGGAAGAACCACCCCAAAGAGCGATCCCGTTTGAAAGAAGCCTTGAGCACGCCAAAATAAAACTCCAGCTGACAGCTTTGGGAGATGACAGAGATCCAAGCGATGTTTTTATATCAGATATCAACTGGTCAGAAGGCGGAAAAACAAAGCGCAACTCAAAACAGGAATTGCTCATTGTCAAGTTTGGGCGAGAAGGTGCCATTCGGATTCCTGTTTCCCGAGTTCTGAAATCAATTGAACAACGGATCTTGACAAAACCCAAGCATCCTTCCGGCTGGCGAATGCAAATCAATTTGAGTACACCAGAGCTTCCAAGTGAGATTGGCCTACAGCTCCCTTCTTCTGCGGCAATGCAGTCTTTCCTTTCGGCTCGTGAACTGCTGTTCAGTACCATTAGAAACGGTAGTTCAGAGTTGATATGTCAGGGATTCTCTTTTGAAGAAAACAGGGAACTCTGCCTTACTTATGCTGAATCATACCTTGATCTGGTTAAAAACATCCTGCGGAATGCAGAGCATAGCTCCGGAACCGACAGACAATCTGCATTGATTGGACTCAAAACCATTCTTGCAGTCGATTCGGTACATGTCGTTCTGACAGACTTTAGAGGGAAACATCGAGAAGCTCTTTTTGTCGCTCCGACACATCCTTTGAGAATACTATGGTTGCTAAGTTGGTCAACCCTGGCTCAGGATTGGATTCAACAAATTTTATCAAATGGGAAAGATTATCTACCCGCTGTTAGGACTGTTCTTCTTGAAGGACTGCAGGCCGTTAATTTCCCTGTAGGAATACCTGTTGAAGACGGACGAATATTCCCGGCGGTTGATAACCTCAATCCATTTTGGTGCGTCTGCGCTCCGGCAACAGAGGACAATACCCTCGGTTTAATAGCAGAGCTTTGTGCGGCACTGGGATTACCTGAACCAGCAACGGTCGGCACTGACCTTAACGGTACCGCGATTGCAGAAAAAATTGAAAAATACCTTTCGCAGCACCCATATGTCCGAGAACTTTCAATCAACGTTTTTAATCCTGGGTCAGGAAGTATCATCGCTGAAGCCCTGATGGCACTCCAGCATAAAAGCGAGTTCAAAAACCTCAGATATAACTTGAATTTGTTTTCTGCTGATCCAGAGTCGCCTGCCCTTGGAGACGTTCTTGAGCAATTATTAAAACCTGGAACTGCAGGAACATATGATTCATCTGACGCCTTTTCAATTTCAACAGGGAACCATCTTTTTTCCAAGATGAGTCTTGCAAAGCATTACAATTCTGAGTTTCATACCAATGCAGATAAATTTGCCGCTCATTTAAGTATTTTGTTGGATGTGTTCCCGGCAGAGGAAATTTCAGTCATTCCGGCAAAAATGTCGTTTCCCCCGCTTTATGGCCTTATTCAGGACTATGATGACAATTTTATAGATGATGAAAGTGGTACTTTCTGGCAGAAAAGTCCGCGTATAGGTACAAACCTCCAGCCTGGCAATTCAAGCTGTTATGACCTTCTGACAAACCTGATATCAAAAATCTGCCACGCAATTTCTGCTGTGGCTACAACCGGAGCAAACTTTGCGGGAGTACCAGTTATCACACTCGGACTTGATTCCAAGGAAAGAGAGCTCATCTATCAGATTCATCAAGTAAGTGATTGGGTTTTCACAATTGACCGCAATATGGGAATTGAGTTCTTTGATCACGGAGGACGGAAAAATCGTCCAGACTACTTGATTGATTTTGTTCCGGGAACCAGCGCTCATACCACACACAATTTGATAATTTCATCCCGGTCTACTGATGAACTTGAAGCGATGTTGCGCCCAGTGATGAAAATCCATGGTTTAACGGTAGGCCAGAATCAAACAGTGGCTATACTGACAAATTTAAGATCCTTGTCCGGCCAGTTGGCTTTAAAATTGATTTCTGCTGAGACACAGCAAAAAGAAGCGCTTGGGCTTGCACTGGCCCGTCTTTATCTAGAATATCAGGGAGCCCTTTCAAACCAAATTATTATTCCTCTTGATGCACATACAGATCTGTATAAGCCATCCAGCGAAAATGAAGTAGAAGACGCTGTTAACCTACAAAGAACCGACCTTGCTCTATTTGATCTAAATTTAACCTCACGAACCATTACCTGCAATCTGGTTGAAGTTAAATGCTATTCCGATGTCGGAGATTTTTCGGCCTTTAACCAATTGAAAGAGCGTATAAGCGGCCAGATTAATCAAAGCGAAAGAATTATCCAGCGCCACTTTGATCCAGAACTCAAGAAGAATGACCGGCCTGACAGGTTACTGAAAAGCCGCGAGCTGGCACTCCTGTTAAGATTCTATCTGGAGCGAGCTCTTAGATATAAGATATTTGAGAATGATGCCGCAGATGAAGCACGGCTGTTCTTGGATACCATTGAGAAAGGATACTCCCTTCAATTTAGAAGAAGCGCCATCATCTTTGATTTCGAGAAAGACGGAACAGATGCGCCGGATAATGAGGTAGGCATTGAATTCCATAGAATAGGAAAAAATCTGGTTCAAGCTTTACTGGATAATTGTTTTTTGAGTTTATCCGAAGCATCCGAGGATTTGGCCGATGAAAGCAGCACAACATTGGCCGAACTGACGATTCCGGCAGTCCCACGTCTTGAGACTGCAGCCTTTCTCACACCCAAAAGAGAAAGAACTGCAATCATCGAGGATCTGGTCGTCGATCCTGATAATGAAGCAGAAAACGTTGGTCAGACTCAATCGGCGGTTGAAAGCCAGACTGTCGAGACAAAGAAAGTGATTGAGCCCCAACCTGAGGATGAAGAAGGCACCAACCTGAAGGATGCTGCTTCAGAACAGGTAATCGAAACATCAGAGGCAGAAGAAGCCGATTCAATAAATGTTGCACAAACTGAAACGGAAAATGTGTCTGTTGATATGCCTGACTCAGCACCAGCGGAAGAAAAAGGACCGTCGTCAAAGGTTAAATATGATGTGATGCTTGGCGTCACATCGGATTCACTCCAGTATGGTCTTATCGGCGAGGTATCCGGTCGTAAAGTCGCTCTTGACCTTAACCATACACATACAATAAGTCTCTTTGGAGTACAGGGCGGCGGTAAAAGCTATACGCTTGGGACTGCGATTGAAATGGCCAGCATGCCGATACCTAATATCAATGTACTCCCGAGCCCATTGTCCACGGTCATATTCCATTACAGCCCGACGCAGGATTACGCTCCAGAGTTCACATCTATGGTTGGAGCTAATACTGTTGAGGCGGAGATTAATATTCTGCGGGAACGGTACAAGGCAGAACCGGAAGCGTTAAAGGACATTCTGATCCTGACACCATCTGACAAAGTTGAGCAGCGACAACAGGAATATCCAGATATTGAGGTGAGGCCGATTGCTTTCTCCGCAGCAGAACTCAAGGCTGCCCATTGGAAATTTCTGATGGGGGCTATCGGGAGTCAGAGTATGTATATGAAGCAGATCAACCTCATTATGAGAGGTCTACGCAATAACCTTACACTGGACGCGATTAAGAATGGAATTGAGACCTCCGGTCTTTCTGACCACCTGAAAGAGTTGGCTCAAACCCGTTTGCAGTTCGCCAGTGAATACATTGACGATTCTCAAAAGCTACAAGATCTGATTTGGCCCGGTCGCCTGATCATCGTGGATCTCCGAGATGAATACATTGAAAAAGATGAGGCTCTCGGGTTATTTGTCGTAATGCTACAAATTTTTTCCGAAGCTACTTACAAAGGCAATCCATTCAACAAGCTCGTTGTTTTTGATGAAGCGCACAAATATATTGAAAACGACGACCTTGTGTCTGGATTGGTTGAGGTTGTAAGAGAAATGCGCCATAAAGGTACGAGCATAATGGTGGCGTCCCAAGACCCACCGTCCGTCCCTGTTTCACTTATTGAGCTTTCATCACAGATCATAATGCATAAATTCAATTCACCGGCGTGGTTGAAGCATATCCAGAAAGCCAATGCTGCGTTAAACGACCTAACATCGGACAAAATGAGTCGCTTAGGAACGGGAGAGGCTTATGTTTGGTCAAGCAAGGCTTCTGATGATTCGTTTACGAGGAGTGCAGTGAAAGTAAAATGTCGTCCCCGCGTGACTCAACATGGTGGTGGCACTAAAACGGCTGTGGATAGATGAGAAAAGATATGAATTTAATCGTGTTTGAATGAAGTTTTAACAGATGAAACCAATGTAAATCGAGGCGAGGACTACGCGCAAGCCAAGCCCTGTATTTTACTAAAACAAGCACCACAGACTATCCCTGTCATTCCGGACATTTTTAATAAACTCCCAAAAGGGGTAATACAAAAAGCTCATTATCGAATTTTGGATTACCCTAAGCACTGGAAAAAGAAGTAAACGTTTTTACTGGTGGCACCTTAGTGACACATGATAGACAAAAGGCTCGCTATCCTATTCCTCATGAATATCCATATCGGGATAATACTTTTTTGCACACTCCTGGCAAATTCCATGACTAAAGACTGCTTCAGAATGCTCTTGGATATATGCATCAATTTGATTCCAGTACCCGCTATCATCTCTAATTTTTTTGCAATGCCCACAAATAGGAAGCAGGCCGCTGAGTTTTTTGACTTGAGACAGCGCTTGTTCAGTTTTTTCCTTTTCTTCTAAAAGATTGTTGGTGTAATCTTCAATGTCTTTTTCATATGATTGAATCAAATGACTGATCTGTTTCTCAAAACGAATTAAAATCAAGATAGAAACAATGATGGCAAAAATCGCAACGGAAAATGAATGAATCCTTTGATTTTTTAGAGTCTTTTTCATATTCAGGGTCTCATTTTTAACCAACTGATCAACATCATCTAAATAGACCCCAGTGGCGACAACCCAATCCCAGGGTTTGTACAACTTAGCATAAGACATTTTGTGGGCTATTTTCTCAGAACCCATTTTTTTAAAATAATACTCAAAATATATCTCTCCATTCTTTTTTACCCCATTCAATTCGACTTCATAGGGTAGGTTGCCTTTTATGTCTTTCGTATTTGTGGATAACCAATCTCCTTCAGTTTCTGGAAGGTTTGGATGGATTTGTCGGACAGCATATTTATCCCCTCCGTCATAATTAACAATTCTGTTTACCCAAATATATCCATTGTCAATCAATCTTAAATTTCTGATTCGTATACCAATTCTATGGATACATAACTCTTCAATCTTATCTTGGCTCATGTTTTGGGATGCAGTTGTTTGTTTAGTTAATTCTATCTCGCTTTCAATCATGTTGATAGTTCTATCAACCGCATTTTTTAAAAACCGTTTTTTTTCATTAATTATCCCGGAGGATAGTTGGGTGATTTTCCTTTGATATTCCTGATTCAGGCTTTTTGAGTAGATCACAGATATTAAAACTACTAAAAGTAGAATAGAGGTGATGGAGCCGATATAATAGTAGAATCGAATTTTATTTTGTTCAATTGCTCTCTTTTTAATTTTCAAGTGGTGATCTCCATAATAAGGGCTTCTAATTTATCTTTAATTTTTTGGCAATGCCAAATGGTATCATGGAAAGCAATCCTAATAATATGAGATCGCTGTAATGCTATTGACACTACACAAGCTCTAACAAAAAGGCAATAATCCTTTAAAAATGAAGTAAATCAAAACCCCGGACTTATGGTATCTAAAAACTCTATTTGAAGGTCGATGCCCCTCACCAATAACTGAACAAGTGCCCATACCCCGGATATAGCCTTTTTCCGAGCTATTCTTAAAAAAGTCCCAGCCTTTCACCCCAAA